>Ga0326734_1000039_pt1 | contig 45510 bp, 74 predicted proteins | sample 15_GP2_1315_FD_207944 | JGI IMG/M metagenome (GOLD analysis project Ga0326734, IMG submission 207944) | Glacier ice microbial communities from Ngari, Tibet, China - 15_GP2_131.5 | ecosystem: Environmental > Aquatic > Freshwater > Ice > Glacier | place: China: Ngari, Tibet | collected 2018-07-18 | reverse complement strand
TTAACCACCTTCTGTTAGCTTTTATGCGATTTGTACCCTATATCTTAGTAGCCCTTTTCGTTGGTGCATTTGCCTTGGTTTTTTCTCAATGGCAGCACGAGAAAGAAAGACGTGAATATTTTGAAAGTATTCAGGAATCAAACGTTTCGTACGCCGGAAAGAAGGATTTTAATAACGCAATTGATAGTTTCGGATTGTCGATTAAAAACAGAAACGTACAAGAGGTAAGCAGGATAGTAACCACAACAACCAACAACGTAATCACAACCATTAAAGACAGCGTTTCAGGTACTACTAATCTACGTTGCATAGATTGGTCTAACAACTATTCATCTTTAAAAGGGTGCTTTGAAACGGGCGTTAAAATGACTCACAAGGATACTCTAGATGTTGTGTTGCACCGTAAGCCTACAAAGAAATTTCTATTCATTAAGTATGCTAAGAAGGATACTTTGGAAATATTCAATAAAGACCCTAGCAGTAAGTATAATATTCGATCTTTCCGGAGAAAGAAATAACCCGTGTCCATGTAGCCATTTGCGTTATGTGTGCACGTTAAAATAATAACCCTTTCATTAATTTGATTGGGTTTTTTATTTAATGCCTAAATGTAGATTGTATTCTCTTTCTTTTATTTGTCTTTCAATATCTTTTCTATGCTTTGGCTTGGATACATTTACCAACTTATTTTTTAGCCAATTAATTTCAATTTGAATCTGGTCTTTATTCATTTCTTTACCTCCTTTAAAATTAAATCAATCGCTTTAGTTAAAACTTTCGGGTGTATCATTTCAATATCCGATCCAGTACGCCATTTTTGAAAATGTTCGAGTATTTTTATTGCTTCTTTTAAGTCCATTTTGTTTATTTTAAGTTCCTAACCCTAGATTAATAGATTCTGAATTGAAGGTTTGGTGAAATGTTTCCCCCTACCCCCTAATAGAGAGAAACATATCCTAACCCTGAGTTAATGAGTTCTTCATCGTTTTGGCTTATGCCGGATAATGTTTCATCCTGCACATAATTTAATTGGAGTATTCGACACCCTTCGTTCAGGGGAGCGCATAAAAGACCTAGTGAATACATCCAGTCTATTTTATTTGAGGCATAAAATGCAAAAAGCCCGAATGTAGGACTAGTACATTACAGGCTTTAGGTTTGTCTTTCGAGCAAGAAAGTTTTTAAAGGCTTGTTTTCGTTCTAGTCCAACGAATTTATATAGTTGCGTGCAAGGGAGTCGAACCCTCAATTAAAAGCTTATGAGACTTTCGTGTTGCCGTTACATCCAACTCGCATCCAAATGTAACACTATTTACTAATTAATCAAAGATTAGGAGAAAATAAATAACCCCACATACGCAGGGCTATTGGTTATTAAAAGTGCGATAAACAAGAGATACAGGCAGTACTCTGTATTCTTAGTTGTCTTCATCTTATTTATCTTTCTAGAATACTTGTAATTCCCTTGCAAATCTACACAAACATTTTGCAATTACAAACAAATTACTATATATTTGCAAAACAAAATACAATAACATGAAGAGAAAGTACAGCCAGAATAAAATTGAAGATAAGATAGAGCACGCTATAAAATTGGCAGAGCTAAAAAAACGTATGGCTACTATAGGTATGACTAGGTATGCAAATGAGTTTAAGCAATACCACGCTAGCCATTTACGTAATGTGATGGGCGGCAAGATCCTGAATTTTGATTTTTTGGAAGCATTGGAAGAAAAGATTAAGACTATTGAAAAACTTTTATCCACTAAATCAATTAGTTAGATATTTGTTTAAATTAATCTTAGTAATTTGTTTGGATATTAAATAGTAATTATGTAGTTTTACATCATAGGAAACGAAAACAAAAACAAACTTCTAAAAATTACCACTATGAACGCAACTACTAATTACACAGCAATTATCAAATCAAACACTTCCAATTCTATATTTGATTACGATTTTTCATCTGTAGAAAATGCAACATACGATCAAATGTATAATTCATTAGTTTCAGTTTGGGCAAATCGTTCAGGATTGGTAAAAAAGACTAGCATCAATAGCGTTAACCTTTCTTTTACATTGAAAAATTCAACTGTTAAATTATAGTTATGAAATACTTACCATTTACTAACCTATTATCTCTTACCCTTATGGCTTACTGGTTATTGAAAGACTGCAAATTTAAGGCTCGGTTACGCCTTTTAAATATAAAAATTAAAGGCTTCTTTTGTCCGATATTTGAACGGATAGCCGATGATTGTGAAATATATTAAAAACAATATAGTCGGTTTCTCTTTGATGGGTTCTATTCCCGACTGTACCCCTGATTTCCGAACTACCATATTTGGCAGGGGAGCTTATTAAACTAATAACTAATAAAATTATGATGACACAAAACGAACGAGTAGGATACACTTTAATTCTACGCAAGACTGCACGAATAGCAATAACCCACCCAAACATGGGTGAGGCTTTAAAACAGCTCGCTATGGTTACGCAGGATGCAATGGAGCACAATATTAACCCTACATTAATATTCATTTCAGACAGTCCATTTCAGGATCGAGTAAAGGAGGGCAGCGTATGAGCAGTAACACCCCTCAGGGATTTGAAGACCCTGCATTCTTAGAAGACCTGCTTTATTCTGAAATAGATGAAACAGATGACAGGTTTCTAATTGATGAATTAACTCACATTAAACACTTAAATACAGAACCTAAAGAATTTGAAAATGAGTAACGAAATACAACAAACACAAAACAATCCGTTAATTGCAACTAAGAGGCTATTTGAACGATATGAAGTAAAGGCCAAGTTTCAAGAGATGCTAGGCAAAAGGTCAACGGCTTTCATGACCTCTGTTTTACAAATAGTGTCTCAAAATGAGCTATTAATTAAAGCCGATCCACAAAGCGTATACCATGCCGCTGCTGTTGCCGCAACTCTAGACCTGCCATTAAACAGTAACCTTGGATTCGCTTACATTGTGCCATACAATCAAAAACAATCTGGCGGAGGGTATAAGCAGGTCGCTCAATTCCAAATGGGCTACAAAGGCTTTATCCAGCTTGCTCAAAGGTCTGGGCAATTTAAAACAATTTCAGCAAGTCCAATTTATGAAGGACAACTAGTTTCTGAAAATCCATTAACAGGGTTTGAATTTGATTTTACAAAACCTTCATCCGGTAAAGTGGTTGGTTACGCTTCTTACTTTAAGTTGCTTAACGGGTTTGAAAAAACGCTTTATATGAGTGTTGAAAATCTTACAAAACACGGGACTAAATTTTCTCAAACATTCAAAAAAGGTTATGGCTTGTGGAAAGACGATTTTGAAGGAATGGCAATTAAAACGGTTATTAAATTATTGCTTTCAAAGTTTGCCCCGTTATCGGTTGAAATGCAAAAGGCAGTCGTTTTAGATCAAGCAATTGTGCAAGATGAAAACGGTGATAAATTCACGTATGATGACCATGAAGAAATTCCAATAAACAAAGAATTGGAACGCTTTACATTAATGGTTTCAGACTGCAAAACAATTGAAGATTTAGAGCTACTTCAAGAAACAATAGGTGCAGAAATACCTGTAGAATTATTTGAAACTAGAAAGGGGGAAATTGAGAATGGAGCCAAGTAATATAGACGTTAATGATATTTTGTTTAGGTGTTCTTCATTAGGTTATTTAATGACAGATAGCAGAAGTAAAACTGAAACATTAAGCGAAACAACTAAAACGCATCTTGTTGATGTTGTTGTTTCCGCTAAGTATAACCGCCACCGTGAAATACACGCTAAGCAATTAGACAAGGGCAATGAAACAGAAGAGGACTCAATCACAGTTTTAAGCCGAATTACTAAAAAGTTCTTTAAGAAAAACGAAACGAGCTTAGCAAACGAGTTTATAAAAGGGACTCCCGATTTGTTTGAAGGCGAAAGTATTTATAGTGCAACACACATCAGAGATACAAAAAGCTCTTGGGATGCGTACTCGTTCTTTCGTGCAAAGAATAAAGAGTTGGAAAAGAATTATTACTGGCAGGGGCATGGTTACATGTGGTTGACGGGTGCTCAATATTGTTCAATTGATTACGTGCTTAACAACACACCTTGGGGGCTTATAGAGTCAGAGTTAAGGAAAGAATCATACAATCACTTAGAGAATGATACACCTGCATGGATTGAAGCGCAAATAATTGCCAATCATGTTTACGATAAAAAAACCTTTATGGAATACATTAATTTCAGAGGTGTATCAGAAGAAAAAGAACATGTAAGTACTATTATAAAGGGCTTCGTTGAAATACCTTTAAAAGACAGACATTTTAACTTTGAATTTGACCGTAATGATTCGGATTTGGAAAGATTGAAAAATCGCATTATTCAATCACGGGAGTACATTAAAGAGAACTTATTATGACCGACTCTGAAAAGGAAATACTGCTCGAATGGATAAAAACCTTTGATGTTAAGCCTTTTGAAACAGAAAGTTTATCTAAGGAATCTGTAATAAAAGCAAACGAAATTTATTCCAAGTTCATGAAATTTATATCTTGGTCAGAAGATCAAATAAACAATATTTAACCCACATTCAAGAGGCAATACAAACAGATGGTCTGTATGTAGATTTTAAAGACATTGCTGTTGTTGAAGATTTACCGCCTCTTGATTAACTTATTTTATGAAAGCAAGATTCGACATAAGCACACTCGATACACTTGAGGCTGACTTCTTAAAAGCCAAACTCGAAAGCTACGAAAACGATGCCGGCTGGACTTGGCTAAATTGCGACATTTATCTTTACGTATCATGTAAGAACCGACTGTTAAAGCAAATGGAATTACGAGAAGCAGAAATGATAAAAAACAAACCTAAAAAGAAATGAGAAAGACAAACAAATTCATTCCAACCGATGTATTTGGCTTTATTGTCATAGCCATTATAGTAATACTTATTTTCGTTACAGTCAAATTCGTTTTAGTAAGCAATAATTTAATATGATATGGAGGACTATAAAAAACACCTTTTATACAAAGATGAATTTATTGAACTTTATAATTGCGACTGCAATTTATACAACGATAATGAAAAAATCTTTGATATGGTTTTTGCCGACCCACCCTTTGGTCTAGACCTTACTATATTTGAATCTTTACTGATGACTAAGTGTGCTGGGCATGTTTTTTTAATGACAAATGAACGGGTGTTAATACCTTTTTCTAATAAGTTTTTAGATAGGTTCGTCCGCATGTATGCAATAAACACTGTTGTACCAAATATGATTAGCAGCAAGGCACCAATGCAGCTAGCCGATTTTGTTTCCGAGTTTAGGTTCGGAAAGACAAGGTTCTTTAATCAAAACGAATGCTTTTCAAACCTAATTGACTCAAGAAAAATAAGAAATAAAAAGCACTACTCTAAAAATTTTGACAAGGAAGGGGCTATCTATGCCTTTTTTATTAAGCATTTTACGAAAGAAGGAGATACAATACTCGATCCATTTGGAGGCAGTTGCAAAATTGCTTTGGTGGCAAGAAAGCTGAAAAGGAAGATTATTATATTTGAAATAGACAAGGATTCGGCATCATATGCAAGGGATTCAATGTTGCAATTTGAAATGTTTTAAGGTGAACTACAAAACAACAAACAGATTCAATACAACAAATATGGAGAAGTGCATTGAAGACTTTAATAAAGCAAAGGAAGAAATGAATTTGTGGGAATGGGAAAAAGGAGGATACGAGGCACTATTTAATTCGTGCATAAAAAGAATTGAACGTAATTCAATAACAACAAAAAAGAGGAAATGATACAAAGAGCAAACGTAGTAGAGGTTAAATCTAAAACAAAACGAACTCAGGAGATGCGGAAAGAGTACCAGAATTTAAACCTGTTTGATCAAGCGGACCAACACGAACATTATAAATCACTCGCAGAATCGGAGGGCATAGATTTCTTCTTAATATGGTGCTACCCTCAACACTTCGCGTATTTAGCTAAAAATAACCTAATCGAAAAGTTTTAATTTGCTTAGTAATTTATTTATTAGTATTATTGCATAATAAACATTGGAGTGGACGCCAATCAAAAGACTTATTAAAAAAGCCTTGTTACCGTAGCAGACGTCCACCTGTGAAAGTAGCAAGGCTAATTTATTTTATATGGAATATTTAGATTTTATACAAAACAAAAAACATTCGATAGGTGACCACGGATTCAAAGCGAATTACTTTCCTGACATTGGTTTTGATTTTCAAAATTATGTTATTGAAAAGGCAATACAAAAAGGTCGTATAGCTTGCTTCTTAGACACTGGACTAGGCAAGACATTGATTCAATTGTCAATTGCAAACAATGTTATTAAACACACGAATAAGCATGTGTTAATACTTACACCTTTGGCGGTTGCTTTTCAGTTCATCTTAGAAGCCAACAAGCTAGGAATTGATGACATTGAATATTCAAAAGATGGTTCATTTACTAAAAAAATTGTAATATGTAATTACGAGCGTTTGCACCTGTTTAATTCATCCGATTTTGTAGGAATTATTTTAGATGAAAGTTCTATTTTAAAAAACTTTGACGGAAAGATAAAACACCAAGTAACAACATTCGTAAAAAAAATACCTTATCGGTTTCTTTCAACTGCAACCCCAAGCCCTAACGATTTTATCGAGCTTGGCACAAGTTCCGAAGCATTGGGTTACATGGGTTATATGGACATGTTAACTAAGTTCTTTAAAAATAATCAAAATTCGGTTGATTCAACAAATAGAAATATCGGTGAAAAGTTTTATTTAAAGCCTCACGCTGAAAAAGATTTCTTCGCATGGGTTAATCAATGGTCAATAATGTGTAAAATGCCTAGCGATTTAGGGTTTTCAGACGATAGATATATTTTGCCTAAATTAAGTATTGTAGATCACATTGTAAAAAACCAATCATTAACAGACGTTAACGGTCAAGTAAATATATTTACTCCTATTGCCAAGTCAATGACAGAGGTCAGATTTGAGCAAAAGCAAACAGAAGTAAAAAGGTGTGAGCAGGCTATTCAGTTAGCGCACGGGAAAACATCTGTTTATTGGTGCAATACAAACAATGAAAGTGCTCTTTTAAAATCAATGGATAAAAACGCTGTAGAAATTATAGGGAGCCAATCAATTGACCGGAAAGAAGAAATACTATTAGCGTTTGCAAATGGTGAAATTAAAAGAATCATAACAAAGGCCAAAATGACATCTATGGGATTGAATTGGCAGCATTGCAACCACTCTGTATTTTTTCCTACGTGGTCATACGAACAATATTACCAAGCGATACGAAGGTTTTGGAGATTTGGACAAACGCAAGATGTAACAATTGATCGTGTAATTTCAGATGGACAAACTAGGGTAGTTGAAGCCTTGGAACAAAAGACTAAAAAGGCAATTGAATTGCATTCACAGTTAACTAAAAATGTAAATTCAGTTTACACTCACAAACAAAAAGATTTCAATAAAAACATTATCAAACCTAATTTTATTTAACCATGGAAAATTTAATTAAAGATCAAGTTCACACAGATAACTATTCGTTATATAACGGAGACTGCATGTTGGTAATGCCAACAATAGCAGACAATAGCATTGATTTATCTGTTTACTCACCCCCATTTGCAGGGCTATATAATTATTCAAGTTCTGAAAGCGACTTTTCAAACTGCGAAAGCAAAGAACAGTTTTTGCAACAATATGAGTACTTAATAGCTCAAATATCCCGTGTTACAAAACAAGGTAGAATTACGGCTGTCCATTGCACAGACGTATTTGATAACACGTGTAGGCTTTGGGATTTTCCACATGAAATTATTAGACTTCATGAAAAGTATGGGTTTGAATACAGAAACAGAATTACAATTTGGAAAGAGCCTCTAAAAGTTCGCATGCGAACAATGGTTCAATCTTTAATGCATAAATTTATCGTTGAAGATAGCACTAAGTGCTTTACTGCAATGCCTGACTACGTTTTAGTATTTACTAAAAAAGGTGAAAATGCAGTACCAGTTACACACCAATACGGTTTAACTCATTACGCTGGAGAAGTTCCAATACTTCCAAACATATTGACAGCATGGAATAATGCCAACGGTACCAATATTAATGAAGTTCAACTATGGGATTATCTTCAAACAAAATTTGAAAGTCATAATGACCCTAAAAGCAACAAATTGAGTCATTATATTTGGCAGCGTTACGCATCTAGTGTTTGGGATGACGTTCGTATTGAAAACGTTTTGCCATTTAGAGATAGCAGAGAAGAAGACGACGAGAAACATGTACACCCTTTGCAGTTGGATGTAATTGATCGTATTATAGAACTGTACTCAAATCCTGGAGAGGTTGTTTTGACTCCATTTATGGGCGTTGGTAGCGAGGTGTTTTCGCCTGTATCTATGGGCCGAAAAGCTATAGGTATTGAATTGAAAGATTCGTACTATAAACAAGCCATTTTGAACATGAAGGAAGTCGGTAAAAGATTTATTAAAATTGACAAAGTTCCAACATTATTTTAAATCATAACCTGCGAATGGTGCCGTGGGTGTGTTACCTTAACGAGATGTACGGACAAAACTCGCAAGCCGAAAATAATTGAAACAAAGCAGGTTTATTTATTATAATTGACAGAATAATTTACTATATTACATAGTATTCAATCGGGTTGAATACGTACTGTCTGCTAGCAGTAATTAAAACATTAATCTAAAAGCCTTTATTGTGCGGATGCCTAGCAGCTCCAAGCGATAGAGGCTTTGTCTTTTATTATGGGAAAACCTCAAAAACAACTAATCAAAGAATACTTACTCTGCAACGGACGTATAACGGGCGCCATTGCATTCACAAATTTAAACGTGTATAGACTTTCAGAATACATACGAAGGCTAAGAGATGAAGGAATGAATATTAAAACAGTCATGGAAACAGACTCAAGTACGGGGAAAGAATACGGGGCTTATTATTTTGAAGTTAAGTAATATGGCAAAAGATCCAGCTTTCCTGTTTTATACAGGCGATTTTACTACAGGTACACAGTTTATGACAGATGATCATGTAGGTAAATATATGAGATTGCTTATGGCACAACACCAACACGGAAGATTAAGTGAAAAACAAGTGATTTTCATATGTAAGTCTTTTGATTCAGAAATCATGTGTAAATTTAAAAAAGACGATTTAGGATTTTTCTATAACGAAAGGCTAGAATCTGAAATTATAAAAAGAAAGTCGTTTTCTGAGTCCAGAAGCAACAACAAGAAGGGCAAAACTAAAGACTTGTTTAACACTTCAAAATCATATGATAATCATATGGAAGATGAAAATGAAAATGAAATTAAAAAAGAAATTAAAGTTAAAGTTAAAAAAGAGGAAGAGTGTTGCACAGTTGAAATATTAGAAAGGTATCCATTTGATATATTTTGGAATACTTACGACAAAAAGAAAGGCCCCGACGACTGCAAAAAAAAGTTTGAGAAACTAACAGAAAAGGAAAAGGAGTTAATTTGGGATCATGTACCCAAATACGTTAGAAGCACTCCAGAAAAACAGTACAGGCTGAACCCTTTGACTTACATTAATGGCAAACACTGGAATGATGAAATTATAAATAATTCAAACAATGGAACAGGAAAACAAACTACAATTGGGGAAACAGCAACAGATCGAGCGTATCAACGAGCAGCTGCTGCATTTGCCAATTCTAAAAGTAATCAATAACCCAAAGGCACTTTCTGAATTTCAGTTGTCTTTAACCTGTGAGAAAGCAATTGATTCAGTTAGTATGGCACTTATTAAAAAGGCTAATCAAATCGTTTATCGTGCTTCAATCGACATATTGCTTTGCGGAATGGTTGATATGGTTAAGGTTGCAAACAAGTTCACAGAAGGCGAAATACCGTTTTTAATCGATGCGATTTATAGTAAGTATTGGTATTTCACATTAGACGAGGTTGCATACGTTTTCAAGAAAGGCATTACAGGCGATTTTAAGAAGCCCTACAATAAGCTAGACATTGAAACGGTGTTAGATTGGTTTCATGAATACGATAGCAAGGAGAGGCTTTATTTGCTTGAAAAGCTGGATCAAAATAAAAGGCATGAAGCAAGGCAATTGCAGGAAGGGTACACTGGAGTAAGTAAAGAGTTTATGCAGGGTATGATTAAAAAAATATCACAGGATAACAATTTGGATGCAGACGCTAAAAAAGAAAAGGATTACCAAGCGGTTAGGTTACAAGCACTTTCAATGCGTAATAAGTTTTTAGATAAAAATGGTGAAGAAATTAAAAGTAAAGAATAAATTATATTAGTAATTTGTTTGGATATTAAATAGTAATTACTATCTTTGCCTTACAATAAATGAAAGCAATATGAAAACTTTAGCAACAATGACAATAGAAGAAAAAGCAGCACACTTAGCTAAAATAATTGCAAAAATGAATTCTAATAAAAATTATATAATTGAAGATGTTACTCCAAAAGGATATGGCCCAGAAAAAAACTAAACCGGAGTTGATTGCAATGTCTTCAAATGAAATGGCTAATCACATTGTAGACATAACCCAAACGCACATTTGTAAAGATTTAAAGTATTGCAAATTAGTCAATGAAATATTTTTAACACATAAACAAATACATAAAGATGAAGTGTCTTAAATGCAATACTGAAATAGAAGGTCTAGAAAATTACGATATGATTGGAGACACAATCGAATGCCCTTCATGTAAAAATAAAATGACCATTGAATTTGATGATATTTGGGAAGAAGGAATGGATGAAGAAATTTCATACTGGTGGTTAGAACAAGCTGATTAAAATAATTTTTAACACATAAACAAATACAACAATGATAAAAGTAAGAATAGATAAATGTAGTAGTATTCTTTCATGGTATACTGACCAAGTGGGATCAGAATTACATGTTAGGGAAACTGGATTTGATGGTAAGTATTCATTTGGAGATACGGAATATCTTATAAATAAATCCGACTGTACCGTTATTTTAGACGACACGGATCAGGAAGAAAACGAATTTGTATTACCTGAAAAGTGGTGCATTAAACAGAATTTAGATCAAAGAATATGCGATTGGCACAGAGGAAAGTTTGATTCTAACGCTAATTTGAGTGGGTCATATAGATATTTATTGAATGATAATTATAAAAAATACAGTATAGACATTCCAATAGGTTACACCGAAATAACCCAAGATCAGTTTTTTGCTCACGTATGGGAAAAGGAATTGAAGAAAGAAGAGCCGAAAGGGTGGACTCCGCAATTTGGGGAATGGGGTGTAATTTTACTATCTGGCGTTTACGATTCTGACCATAAAAAATGTGATTATGATGTTATATTAAAAGTTGGAGTTCCTTACCCGATTGAATGGTATGAAGAAAAACCTTCCAATATTAACTGTTTATCTGATTTCCAAAATGGTGTAGTCGGCATTGGTGGAACGGCTGTTAGAAATGATTATCGCTATATCCGCAAAGCATTACCTAACGAAATACCACAACTCGAACCGAAAGACTACTGCATTAAGCGTACACCAGAAAATGCAGAGGTGTTAAATAGGTGGGCTAATTCATTAAAAAATTCAGTAAAAGATCAGTTTTGGGGAACATTTGATTTTATGTGTTTTGACTTAGAAAGAGCCCACGCTAAAACAAATATAGAAGGATTCACCGAACTACACACAGTAGAAGAGTTCTTTGCAAAAGTAGGGTATACGCCCGAACATGTCGTACAGAAAACAACAGAGTACGATTACGTATCAAGCGTGAATGAAGAACACGAAGAAAAACTATGCAACATGGAAATAGCCGGTAGCATTGCAGGATTTAAATTCACTCGCAAAGACCTAGATATGCTTGTTTCTATATATGATCTAGTTTTAGAATATGGCGGCAACTTAGATTTAGATACAATTACGGATACTCAATTTAAGGTAAACAGTAGACACGATTCAACAATTTAATTATGGACGTAGCAATAAAAGAACTAGAAGACTGCATGCTAAGAAATCGTAATTTGATTTTGTATGCAATGAATACCATAACGCTATCTGGGAAATATCTTTCAGAAGAAGAAAAAGAAGAAAGACGTGTATTTGTCGAAAAGTGCAAATCGGATATTTTATCTTTTCAACTGGCAATTGAAATATTAATTAGGGAAAAAAAATGATAGCTAAAATAATAAAGTTTCAGTTTTCTCATTCGAGTAACGGCACTTGTGGATATTATCAATATCGTGTAAAGCTACCTAAGGAAGTATCTGAAATGTTAGGAAGTGAAATACACATACGCAAGCATACAACGCACTACGAACTATCACGGTTTGGCGAAGTGCAGGAAGGAAGGGTAAGTGTTATAAATAAATCTAATTGGCTTACAATGCCTGCCAACTTGATAGAAGAACATGAAGATCAAGGGGAATACGATATAGATTTGGATTTTGAAGGAGAGTGTGTAAACATTGTAAGGAAATGAGCGAACTAGAAAGGATATTTAAAAACAGGCCTGACTTACTTGAAAATAGACAGGTGAAGGATTTTATTAATTATGTTCAAGGAGTTCATAATAAAAATATGGCAGTTGCGGAAAGAGCTATAAATAAAGTTTCTGATATACACCAAGCTTTAATTTACTCAAACAGGTATTTAAAGGATGGGCATTCCGATAAAGACACAATTGATGTAATTGAAGAGATAATAAGTAAGGACTAATGGCTATACCTTACAGTAAAGAACAATCAACCCGGCACGCTCCGAAAGAGGAAAAGCCAGTTAAGCAACGTAAGCCGATCAACAAGGTTTCTGCAAAACTAAAGGAGGGTAATAAAATTTACGCAAAGGAGAAGAAAAATTATATTGAAGCGTTCCCGTTTTGCGAAATGCCAAATTGCAATAAATGGGCTGAAACAATTCACCACAAAAAAGGGAGGTCTGAAACCTTGCTATACGATCCTGAATACTTTTTTGCGTGCTGCATGGAACATCATATCGAAATCGAGAGGAACCCCGAAAAAGCAAAAGAAAACGGTTATTCAATAAGCAGACTATGAAGGGAGTTCAAAAATTAGCAATCGAGCATTTTCTTAAATCGGCAGGGCTGGAATTTGAAAAAGAGTTTAGATTCTCAAAGCAAAGACGTTTTAAATTTGACTATGCAATACCATTATTAATGGTAGCTATTGAGTATGAGGGTATTGTTAGTGATGAAAGCAGGCACACAACGATAAAGGGGTATTCAATGGATTGCGAAAAGTACAATCTGGCACAAATTGAAGGATGGAAAGTTCTTCGTTATACGGCATTAAATGTAATGCAAATAGAAGCAGACATAGAAAAACTAGGTTGGCACAACAAAAAATAATAGACAAATGGCAATAAGTAAAAAAATAAATTTAGGCAAACATTTAGTTCGATCCGGATGGCCGAAAACATTAAAATCAGATTGTGATTATTTCAACATAACATTTGTCGCTTTGGGACAGGAAGCGAGCTTAAGTAGATATCGAATTATGTCAATATCCCATAATACCATTAGCTATAAATCTAAGTGCGAGAAAATGAATGAGTTAACAATACTAACAGAGGCTTTTAATCGAATAATAAGCGACAGACATAGAAAGCAACTTAAAAATACTTTTGAATGGTAAAAATAATCTACCTGACAATCAATAGGTTACGTTTATTGTAAAATAAATATCGGTAATTTGTTTGTATATTAATTAGTAAATGTTACCTTTATAATATCGAAAGCAACAACGCTAAGATAAACTTCTAAAAATCATGTTAGCAATTCACGAATCAAAAAAAAGCGAAAAGGTAGTAAAATTCCTAAATGCAGAACAACCAAAAGGAATTTTTGATCAGCTTTTAGAATACACAAATGCAAATTATGCTAAACGTATTATTTCTGCATTAGAAAACAATTCTTTGTCAGGTGTTTACTTTACCAAAAAGGGAAATCTAAGAGCAAATTTTATTTAAAATCATTTAGAAGTCGGGGAAATCGCAAGACGTACCCGACTAAAATTTTTACACATGAAAAACATAATCTTTGAGAGCAACCCGTTTTGGTTTAACCGATTGATAGTCAATTATCAAAAGTGGGAAAATAAACAGTATAATAATTTTAAGCAAAAGTAAAATGGGAAATACAAGACATGAAAGGTTGCAAGCTTGGGTAGAATCTTTAAATGAAGAAAAAATTAAAAGTCTTCTTGTTACGTGCCTTGAAGAATTAATAGATTCAGAAACAATTCGTTTTTGGGATGACTCAAAAGCTCCACACTGGGATTGCTCTGGGGAGTATATAGATGGTACAGAAAGAATTGAAGAAGATTAAATAGAAGTTATGGGAAAGGCAGTATCTAAGTACCCGAACTGAATATATGAGTGAGTGCCAGAGTGGAAATGGTTATATAGTAAAGCAATTGGGGCGTGTGACATAGGGTTAAAAGAAGCTAAGTAAACAGGTCGTACCTATCCTCCAAACAAATTACGCATTAATAATAAACTATTGTCCTCGTAAAGAGTGTTAGCTAAGCGTAAATAATTGCATGTGTGTTCGATTCACACCTCATTCACATTAATAGGTAATAATTAACTAGACAGCAGGTATGGAGATGTGGGAAATGGACATATGTATTTCGTTAAGACCCGAGGAGAAACCATAGGCGTCGTGTACGCAATCCGAGAGGGCATGAAAGAAGCTAAGTATGCCTATTCAGTTGACAGCACGGAAAGACGGCATATATGGGGGTTTAGTTCAAAGGTAGAATGGCCAGAGTTGATCCGGTAGATGCACTATCGAAAGGTGTAGCCTCCACAATTTAAAAAGTATTAACCTATCAAATAAAATAGTATGGCAATATCCGCAGAAAGATTTGTAAGAGAAAAATTAACATCCGAAATATCTTCATTTGGAGATGGGAAACTAGAATTTCACACAAGGGAAATTCAATTACTATTAGAGCGTTTGGATGAAAAAGATGTCGAGTTAATTAATCTAAATAAAGAAAATGTTAGACTGTGCAATATGGTCAATAAGCTTAACAGTGATATTTTAAAATAATTTTAGGTGGCGAACGTGAACAAACAACATAAATTATGAATAAGTTTAAAGAAATAAAATAGTATGAGTAATTATAACCAACCTGCATTTCCTACACTTGAGCACGGCTTTGACAAAGTAGGAACTCCGTCAGTATTTACCACCGAAGGAATGACTTTAAGAGATTACTTCGCAGCAAAAGTATTGTCTACAATGAATATCGGGGGTTTGGCAGTATGTTATGATGGCTTTGCTGAAAACGCGTATAAAATGGCTGATGCAATGTTAAAGGCTAGGCAATCAAATCAATGAAACATTTATTAATTATTGCCTCTGTCTTATTTGTAGGAGCTTTGAAAGCACAAGATACAACACGCACACCAATAGGATACACGCTTGATTACCCACACTTATACGTACTTGTCGATACGATCCGCAACATGTCACAGCTGCATAGCATACACCCTCACAAGATGTTCTTTTCAATCAACGGAGGTGAAGCGCAGGAATTAAGAAGGGGTGGCGTGTTAAGTGTTTGGTCAAATCATTTTGCGGTAACGGTTACGAGAAAAAAATATAAACGGATTTATAAAATTTAGATTATGGAAAAAGCAATTGAAGTATTACACGCAGAAGTAATGAGTCAAGTATTAAAAATTGATTCGTTAGAAAAAGAAATTAACAGTTTGAAATATGCTACAGCCGACCAGTCAAGACTTCAAGATTTAAACAGGCAATTAGTTGAATCAATAAATATTAAAAACGATTGTGTTGAGGGTATGAAGGTTTTGAATACTGAAATGATTTTAAAATCGGTTTAACAATATGGGGCTATTAGAATTTGCATTTCAGTCATTTTGGCACTTCGCAGGGTGTGTTATTATTCTGCATTACTTCATAGCTTTATTTATAGTAATAATCCAAAGGTAAACACATAAACGAATAACACATGGCTAAGATAACAGTAGAACTATGAAAGCATACGCAATAAAAGACGAATTAGGAGACATACATATGACTTCTCTGTGGTGGAACGAAGAAGAGTGTCAAGCTAACTTTATTAAAAAACATTCATTTTCGTTAGGTATGAATAAATGGGAAGAATATTTACGGGTAGGGTTTCGTTGCGTACCCGTATCAATAACAGAAGAGTCTGAAATTATATATACCTTACAGAATATTATTGATGCAGTTAAATACGGTTTTGATTATAGAGATATAAGTCAAAATAACGGCAAAAATGTTCCAAACGGAAATGTGTTACAATGGTTAATGAGTAAAAAGAATCTAATTCATGTTCCTGAAGAGTTTGAAAAGTATAAGTTAACAGATATAAAACCAAATGATAAGAAAGCATGAGTACGGAAACACCAAAGCCTCGGTATAGGGTGTCATTCTTAACTCCTGATGAATTGAATGAAAAATACAGGATGGAAGTCAAGGGCTGGTTTTTTATAATTGATGAAGAAATTGGGAAGCACACATTCATTACTAAAATATCATAAAATTGATAACACAAAACACCAAAACCACTATCCGGTGAAGCGTTAAAGGTTTTACATAAAGCGATAAAGGCAAGTGCTAAAAAGAGTACAGAACTTAAAGACAGGAAATGAGCACAGAAACACTTAACAACTGGATAGGATGGTTACAAGCCCGAATACCTGCTTTAAAAGAGTCTCACAACGTTTATTGGTTGAAACAGGCAATGGAGGGATATAAAAAAGATGGCAAACAAATACAAATTGAACCCGACTTTCAAAAAGTTCTTCATGAAACAGTTTTTGAAAACATGAGGGATAAGCCGTTAAAAAAAAGAGTAGGCGAATTAGATAAAGACAAAATTACTGAGAATTTAGAAAACATGCTAGGTAATTCAAGTTCACAAAGCGTAGCGGGTTTAATACTTAAAAAGTACGAAGACAGCCACGAGTTCCATTTTCACGAATTAGATAGAAAGTGGATTATTGAGTGCATGGACGAATATAAGGATGCGTGCGTAGAGCAGAGAGAAAAGCAAATCGAACAAGATATTATTATTATATTGCCTGAAATTATATCTACAGAAGATATGGGCGAAAATTCATATCAATTATTGAACCGAGCTTTAAAAGAAACTATCAATCATGGAAAATAAAGAACTACCAAGTATTACGGAATATCTATCAAAACACCATATTAAACCAAAAATAATACTAAATACCGGTGGTGATGGGTTTGATTTATCAAGATTAATGGAAGAATACGCTCAACTAGTAGCTGAATACCATGTTAAAGAAGAACGTAAAAAGAACGATATTGTATTGAAGGAGCTAAAAGAAAATCTTTTCCAAATAAGAAATCTTATAAATAGTTAACATGAACATAAAGGACTATAACGACGCAGCGGTGAAGCTTAATCAATTTCATAAGGACATGCGTAACTTAGGGATGATTACTGAACATAAAAGAATATTTAGAAACATTTCATTGTGTGCAAATGAGGTGGTAAATGCTCTTAAATCAATGCAGGAAGCGATTGTAAAAAGCAAACCTAAACCTAAATTTTGATATTTCGTTAAACAATAGTAAATTAGAGGTAAACAGGCGACAAACAGGTGAAAAAAACAGTACCAAACGGCGAATCAACAAGGTTTAAGAAAGGCGAAACAGGCAATCCAAACGGTAGGCCTAAGAAGTTACCTGAGTTGGATAAGCTATTGGCAGACGTGCTAGGCAAAGAAACAGAAGGCATTACCCATGCTGAGATAATATTAAATAAGCTAATGCAACTAGCAAAAGGTGGAGATATACGAGCCTCTGAAATACTTTTAGACCGTGCTTATGGCAAGGCAAAGCAAAACATGGCAATAGATTTAAATGCTCAGGTAACGGCCGTAATTGATTGGTCTGATGAAGAAGGCAAATAGTAAATAGTAATATGGAATATAAGACAATACTAAATACAAACGATAGGTATCTAATAAGCGATTCAGGCATACTTGTTACTTTGAACTGGAAAGGATCAGGCAAAAGGATGGAATTTAAGCCTGCATTGGATAAAAAAGGCTATTTAAGAACCGCTATAATAATAAATGGAAAGGCTTCAACTATTAAATTACACCGATTAGTTGCCCAAGCATTTATACCAAACCCCAAAAATAAGCCTCAGGTAAACCATATCAACGGTATAAAAAATGATAATAGGGTTGAAAACCTTGAATGGTGTACAGGCAAAGAGAATGTTGCTCATGCAATTAAAAATGGATTTATTTTAATTCCTACATGTTCTAAAGAATTAAAAGCAAGGGGGTCTAAGAATGGACAATCAAAACTAACAGAATGCCAAGTATTAGAAATAAGGGCAAAGTTTAAGCCATATGTATATACAAGATATATGCTGGCAAAAGAATATAATGTTAAACCAACCACGATTAAAGATGTAATACTAAGATCATGGAAACACATATAATAAAGCCCACAAAAAAACAAATAGAAGCAAAGAATATAGTTCTGCAAAAGGATAAAATGGTTATCCTTTATGGCGGGGCTATATTCTTTGCCCCTCGATAGAAATATTGAGGGGCAAAGGGATACGAGGCGGTAAGTCTTATTGGCTTATACTTATAATGCATTCTTTATGCATGCAATACCCAAAATCGAAATGGCTTCTTATACGGGAATCTCTCCCTACGTTAAAGCGTACCCTAATACCTACTTTTATGAAGCTTTACGATGCAGGATTGTCGGCATACGTTAAAGACTTCAATCGGGACACATGGACTATTACATACCATAACGGAAGTCAGTTAATATTTATGTCTGAATCTTTCGATACCGATAAAGACCACAACAGATTTAGAGGTCTTGAAATAAACGGTGCAGGAGCCGATGAATTAAACGAATTGCAGGAATCAACATTTTACAAGATAATTGAGAGGTGCGGAACCAATTTTATCCCAAACATGCCACCTATTAAGTTTATAGCAACATGCAATCCTTCTCATAGCTGGGTAAAAACATTGTTCTATGATAGATGGGAGAAGGGTGAATTGCCTGAATCATGGGCGTATATCCCGGCCAAGATCACAGACAATCCTCACGTACCTGCACAGTACCTCCAATCTTTAAAAGAGAACATGCCACCAGACGAATATCGTATGTTTGTGGACGGTGATTGGAATGTATTTAAAGTTGAAAATCCATTTTTATACGCGTTTAATCCGATAAATCATTTAGGCAAACAGGCTATTTACGATACAAATAAACAATTGTATATGTCGATAGATTTTAACTTAAATCCGTTCGGGTGTATATTCTTTCATTTATGGTCGGACAAAGAAGGTCAACACCTACACGTATTTGATGAATTTACGATCATGCACGGTAATATAGGAGAAATGGTTGATAGGATAAAGGCTAAGTACGGGGCCAATACACGCACTATGATAATGACAGGCGATGCAATGGGTAATCGTGGCGATATAAGTCAAAGGGATAACGCAAGCCTTTACATGCAGTTGCAGCGTGGATTAGGATTGTCGAGTGCACAGATAAAAGTACCCGGGAATCCAACACATGAAAACAGCCGTGCAGACTGTAACTTCTTTCTACATAATTTCAATGATTTTAAAGTTAATCCCGAAACGTGCCCTAACTTGACTAGGGATATGCGAGTGGTGCAATGTGATGCGTTTGGGGCTATTATTAAAAAGAATAGAAAGGATTTATCACAGTTAGCCGATCACTTTGATTGCCTTAGATATGCAATAAATACATTTTTAAAGGAATGGATAATGAAAACTAGAATTAAATAATTATATTTGAATATGAGAGATTCAACATGTTTTGTTTTGTTTAAGTGGAGGAAAGATAACCCTAAATATGAGTCCTTTTCAAATAGTCCATTTTTCAAAGGAGATGATGCTATTTATTGTGAATGGTGTGGTGATGCTACAATGTATTGGAAATTTTCATTTAAGGATAAGATTCATATTGAATACCAAATTCTGCTAAGTGAAGTAGATGTGATTGAAATTATACCTCACAGTGGAGCTATTGAGTCATACAATACAAGATACAATACTGATATAATGCCATTTATTAAAGGCCTTGAGCTAAGGTATAACAAATGAACTGTACTAACTGCATAGAAGCAAAACCAATACCCGTATGTTCGGGAACTTTACTAATTGGCACGGTTGCACCTGCTCAAGTATATGTATTTGTTCAGAACATTGCAACGGGTTATATGGTGAAGCATGATGTAACTAAAAGCATTTACGATTCAACTATAAGCATCCCATTAAGTGAGCCGTACAGCGACTTTTATTCGCCTAACTTTTACTTTAAATTGTGGGCCGCAAACGATGAAGCAGGTAACGACATAGTACCTATCACTATCAATGCTGTATTGTATCAGTGCTTTACTATTATATTTAAGCCAATTTACACGAACGATTTGGCTGTTAAATTAACTAACGTAACATTATCAATATGAACCCTCTAAACTACATTTGGATATCATTAGTACTTACTTTATGTACGTTGTCGGTGTATAACTTAACTAGAGATGGGCAGCTATTGGAATGGCTAAGAAACATTGTACACAACCTGCTTTACTTTATTTTAGGAGAAAAAAATCCAAAGACACATAAATACTTAATGAAACCTTTCTTTGAATGCCCTCCGTGTATGGCTTCCATTTGGGGAACTATATTTTACTGGTCAATATTTGCAGGTGGAATAAAAGAATGGATTGTATGTGTACTTATTTCTTCAATACTAAATAAAATCATATACGGATATGTGGAGTAGTAAAATGTTCCTTAGTTGGGCTTTAATCTTATGCTTAGCATTTGCTATTTCATGTATTGTGAATGGTGAGTATCTATCATTCTTTATAATGTCTATAATATGCTCATTTATTATAACCTCTCACTATGCTAAATAAATTACTATACTGGCTATTTTCTAAAGCTATCCTAAAGGTTTACTTCAATTCCCAATCTAAAAAGTCAGGCTTTGAGAACATGGATAAGGCTTTTGTTGATAGTTTAGGTAAAATATATTACCTTCCTAAGAATGATTTTGACTATCCAATTGAACGAGTTAAGGAAATACACAAGAGATTAAAGCGTGTTGATTCAGGCCTTTCAGATACCGAACTACAACGTTTGTTAGACGTAATGAAGAAAGCCCTTAACGGTGGTAAGAATCCCGACATTGGCCGTATAGGGTATGCAATAGCTGAATTTGAGTTAAGGAAAGAGATTTGGATACACGAAGATTTATGGTTCGATATCTTAGCTTTAAAGTATGTACGTGAGGATGAAAAGCCTTATATTGTCGATTGGAATATTCACGAAGAAAAGATTAAGCAATTCAGAAAGGACAGCCAGGGGGGACTGTACGATTTTTTTTACAAAATGGGATTAATGAGTTGTATACCCTTTTTGGAAAAGTTGGAACCCGATTGGGACGCATATATGGACGAGAGTCAGGCGACAATGAAAGCAATGAACAAGATGAACGAACTATATCTCACAGATTCGAGCTTATCCAAATGGAAGAGAATCACCAATCCGAACTTATGCGCCTTGCAGGGGGCAAAGTAAGTGAAAAAGAAAAGATACAACGAATGCGGTTATCTGAATATTTTGATTTGCTGAAATATACAGTAGATAAGAATAACAGGGATACGCAAAAAACACCTACATAATGGCAACTGAAATAGAGGTAATAAAATTTGAAGGCGACTTATCAGCACTTAGGAAAGACCTAAAGGCTGCGGAGTCGTCTTTTTCTACGTTAGAAAATAAGGGTAAGGTTGCCGCAAAGAACACAGAGCAATCCTTTTCTAAACTAGGCAGTTCGGTAAAGAATGTTTTGCAGAACCTTCCATTTGGAGGGCTAATAAACGACCTACAAACAGCCTCACAGTCAGCGAGAGGATTAGGTCAAGGTATTGCAGAAATAGGAGGGGGAGCAAGTAAAGCAGGCGGAGGCGTTAGGGCTTTAACTTCGCTTATCGGTGTTGGATTACTTGGGGCGGTTGCCTTGGCGGTTGCTGCAATTGCTTCATTGGTAGCATTTGTTAAGCAAACAGATGAGGGGGCTGCAAGATTAGACGCTACATTTGCTGCACTAGGGGCTGCTACCGATGTACTTACTGGTAGGTTTGCTATTTGGGGGAATCAGTTATTAGATTTTTATGACAAGGCGGGGGCTGAAGGGTCTGGGTTTTGGGGTAGTTTAATTGGGCACATTAAAGAATATTACGGAGTTGTTACGAAAGCAGCCGCGTTTGTGTGGTCTCCATTGACCGATGCATTAAAGGAGACAACCGATTTAATGAAAGCCGCAGCAGACGAAGCATTTAGGTTATCTTTAGAATTAGATGCCATCCAGGATGAAATGAGGCTTTTGGGTGTAGAATCGAAGGCTACAGAATTGCAAATATTATCACTTTTAAAGCAGGCTAAAAACAGAGGCATAGACGTAACGACTCGTTTAGGCTTAATTACACAAGCGCAGGAGTTGGAAAATTCAAACCTTCAAAAGAATTTTGAATTACAAAGAATGTATTATGCGAACATTTCAGATACTAATATTTTAAAGTTAGAATCAATAAATCAAGACAAGCAAGCCCAAGTAGAAAACGTTAAATCGTTTTCAATTGCAATTAAAACAGCAAAAAATGCAGACGAATTATTATATCTATACAAAGAGCAAATAAATGCACAGGAAGGGTTAAGATCAATTTCAGACGCTCAGGCACAGGCTCAAGTTGACGGACTTCAAAAGATTATTGAACTTGATGGGCGTTCTCAAGTACTACAAGAGAAGTATGCATCCATAACATCTCAGTTAATTGAAAAGGAAATAGCAGACAGAACCGAAGCAATAAAGGCAGTTGAACGCGCGCGCGAAGCATCAGCGATAACAACTATTAAAGGTGAGCAAGAGCTAAGCCGTTCGGTATTGGCTATTAAGATAGCGTCCTTACAATCTCAAAAGACCTTATTGAAACAATACGCAAAGGATACGTCAGCTATTGACTTAGAAATTGCAACGCTTAATAAAAAGTACTTAGACGACTTGACTAAAGCTCAAGATGAAGCCAACGCAAAACGTTTAGCTTCCGATAAATCCAGGTCAGATGCGGAGCGTAAGTTAATGGAAGAAAATTACACTAAGGAAATTCAAGACATTGACGCGAATGGCAAAATGCAGCTATTGCAAATACGCAACCAAAGCAAAACGGAGTTTGAAATTAAGAAGGATGAATTACGCTTAGATATTGGTATTTTGGAAGCTAAAAGGATAGCCAATATAAAGAACGGTAAGGAAATAGGCGACATTAACTTAGAACTTCAACAAAAGAACAAGGAAATAAACGCATCCGATCTAAAAGATTACGAAGAAACCCAAGCGAAGAAAAAGCAAGCGACTATAAACACATTAGGCTTCATATTTGATCAAACGGAGTCTATTTATAATGGACTTGCTCAAAACAGGGCAGCGAGAACACAGGTTGAAATTTCAGAGTCGCAAATGGCTACTCAGAAAAAAGAAAAAGACCTACAAAAACAATTAGAAAACGGCACAATATCACAAGAAAAGTATAGCGCAACGCTTAGGCTTATTCAGGAGAAACAAGCGCGTACAGAGGCGGCATTGAAAGCCAAACAAGCAAAGGCAGACAAGCAGGCGGCATTATTCAACATCATAATAAATACCGCTGCATCTATCGCTAAAACCCTAGCAACGTTAGGAGTGCCAGCAGGTATTCCGGCATCACTTATAGCAGCAGCAGCAGGGGCGGCACAATACGCTATTGTAAACGCAAGGCCTATCCCTAAATATAAGGATGGTGTTATTGATATGGGCGGTAAGGGTACGGGAACAAGTGATTCAAATTTAGCATGGACTTCTAAAGGTGAATCTATTATGACAGCGAAGGAAACTAACGATAATTTAGGCTTGCTTTGGGCTATCCGAAATAATAAACTTGATGAATATGCAGACCGTGCATGGGTTAAGCCTGCACTAGACAAACAGGATGAAATTAAAAAGAATAAAGAGCAACGTTACAACCGAATGATGAAAAAAGCTATAGGTAAGAATCAAGAGTTAGATACCTTTGAACTTGAAAAGGCTATACGCAAAAATGGATCTGTTAAGATTACTAACTGGGATGAAATGCCAATAGGAAAGGGGCGTAACATTGTTTAGATACACATTATATCACAGTACCGACAAGTATATACTATCAACCGATCCTAAAGGGTGGGATGCCGCGGAGCTAGGAATAACACGCTCTCCAAAGTATCATGGGATGAACTATAACCAAATACTCGCACTGTCTTTTATTTGCGGTTCCGGAAAAGAATTTATTGATAACATTTACAACACCTTAGGAGTCGATGAAGAAATAAAAATAACGGTTGAGGAATCTTGCGAGTGTGTTGAAACGATAACTAACAACTCATATAGTCCAGATTATTCACCCGATTACGAACAAGGCGGATCTTCTTTAGATTGTAATTATCAAATGCTATTTGAGGGAATGTTAGACCTATTCAGTATAAATATACTTGACCAGGAAACGCAAGTACCATTGATTGAACAAGGGTTAAACCAAAAACTAACATCTAGGATTGAAACGAAGGTAGAATTATTTTCAAATAAGACTATCGGAGGGCAAATAATAAACGACATTACGGCTCCGTATAATTTGAATTTACATAGTAAGGCTGTTACGGCTTTGGGTAATTGGCAGTTTGTAGATTACATGGAAGAGGTTTTAAATTCCACTGTAGGATTTGGATTATATCTTAATTTGATACCTGTATTTATTGAAAAAGATGGATTGTATTTTGAAGACAATGAATCAAATCCAATAGATGCAATTTTCTACAATCAGTCAAACGCAAGCATTCAATTAAAGGTAAATATTAAATCTATTGGAGGGATTCAACTAAAAAGATTGTCTCCTAGCAATTCGGTTAATTTAACTACAATTTTTGGTATAAGAATAGGTACAGACCCAATTAGCCCAGGATTTAATCATAAGTTTATACCAGATCAAGTGTTCAATTATGATGGCACGTATAAGCAAGTGGACTTAACAGTTACCGATGAAGTAACTATTACTGTTCCTGCTGGCAACTTCGTATTTATATCAATGGTTGTTTATGGCACAGCATCCGAAGCATGGGAAGCAACGTCTGCATTCACTTCATTGAGCGTTACGGCCACATACGTATCATTAGCATTACCAAGCGTGAGTAAGGCTCAATATATATTTGAGTCATTGGCTCGAATTGGTGAGTCTATGTTTGACAAGGCCGATTGTGTGCGATCTTCTTATTACGGCCGTATAAATGCAACCCCCTACGAAGAAATAGAAAATGGATGTGGTTCATTTGGAGCGTTTACAAGTGGTGTGATGATTAGGCAATACCCAACTGTAGGAGAAAAACCAAACGGTATACAAATGTCTTGTAATGAAACATTCGAAACCTTAGACGCTATTGATGACATAGGGATAGGCTTTGAAAAGTGGGGCACTGATTATAAATTAAGATGGGAACGGAAAGGTTTTTTCTATCAAAATTTAGAGATTATTAAACTAGAGCATGTGCCCAATATTAAGCGAAGTGTTGCGCAGGAATACGCGTTTAACGACATATTGCTAGGGTTTGCTAAATGGCAGGTTACAAGCGCAAATGGACTAGATGAGTATTGTTCACGATCACAATACACCAACGGAATGAAGGCGGTGAGCCAACAATTAGTCAAGTCTTCCCCTTACATTGGATCGGCCTACATACTGGAGCAAGTAAGAAGGATGCCATATAACGAAAACGTAACAACTGATACGGATTACGACAATGATAACTTTATTATTGCCCTTAATAGATCACTAGGTTATGATGGAGCACCAACAAATCTAGTTACGGCTGAAAAGAATGAAAACTTTACGTTAGTTAGCAACGTGTTAAGCCCAGAAACAACTTACAACTTAAGGTACACTGTCAGTAAAAACTTACTTAGAAACATCCCAAGTATTACGCCTATCGTAACTAAATATTCAAGTAGAAACGTTAATTTTACTTACGGTGAGGGCAATAAATTTATTGTTACGCAAGATACGGTTCAATGTCCTTCTTATTTTAATGGGAACCCATTAGCAGGTAATCAAGACATAACATGGATTGCATCCGGTGAAAAGCCTTTATTTATTGCTGAATATTTGGAGTTCCAATACCCTATAACCAGGGAACAATATCTTTTAATTAAAGATGCACACGAAAACCCAACTTCTTTAGTTCATAATGGGTATATTACAGTGTCAAATGAAAAAGAAACAATTAAGGGTTATTTAATTGATCTTAAATACAAGCAAAAAACGGGATTATCTACGTTTAAATTAATTAGAAAGTATGATTAAATTTATAGATAATCAAAGTGTAAAATTTGTAAAGGAAGGCGAATACAATACGTGTGGATGTGTTGGAAAGCACTATTGTCAACCCGTTAGATTTACAGACGAAACACAATTTCAAATACTTGGCAATGTCTTAAACACCGATCCAGGATTTAGCGATATTTATATAGGATGGGAGACGTGGACCGCTGTATTATTGTCTACTACGAGCATTGGCGTTTCATCTGTTGGTGTGTGCGATGGTTCAATATCGGCCGTTGCTTCGGCAGGTTCGGGAGGTTTTCAATATAAAAAAGATTCAGGGGCATTCCAGGCGTCAGGATCATTTACGGGACTATGTGAAGGAACATACTTGATTACTGTAATAGATTCGGCCGGTAATTACGCAAGTGAATACGCAACTATTGGATTAGGCTTTGTGTGTTCAACATTGGCAGGTAAAAAACTAAACCAAGTTGCATCTAATAGCTTAAATGAAGTAAGAAATTGTAAACTTAATAACGCATTATAATATGGCACTATTACAAGAATTAAACGAAGCACCTGGAGGCGATTCATTCGCAAATTTATACGCTAAATATGATTTGCTAACACAAACCATAAATTCTATTTTAGGTGGGGGTACAGCAGGTCAATACCCTTCTAAAGTAGATGGCACTGACTTTAACTTTGTTTTTACTAACCCTCCTGTTGTTAAGTTTAAGGTTGTAAATATTGGGCCTTGGGATATGGACACTACGTCAGCCGTAAATGTAGCGCACGGTATAGCAGACTTTTCTAAAATTAGGATGGTTCAAATACTTATCAATAGGGATGATAGCGCACAATATGCTTCATTAGAAATTAGGAACCCGTCCACTTTTGCGGATTCGGGGCCAGCAGGAACATTCTTTATTCAGCCAACAAATATGGTTTTACAACGCTCGAGCGGTGGGTTATTTGACGCAACACAATTTAATGACGCTGTAATGAATCGCGGATTTGTTACAATTGGATACATAGACTAATGTGGAACATATCTGAAATAGGGGCCTGCTATTCCGGAGCGAGTGGGCAGGTGATAGGTCAAAGTGGGATACTAGAAGTAGGTAAGAGTTACATTGTATCTATCGAAGTGTCAGGGATGACTAACGGAAAGTTATCATTTGATTCTTTCGGCGGTGAACTAAATGAAATAATTGATAACGGCGCCTACCAATTGTCAGGCATTGCTACTATTCCAGACGTTTCGATTACGGCTTTAGATTACGCAGGACTCCCGTTTAACGGGTGCGTAACATTTGCATACGTTTTAGAGCCTCCTATAATTAACGTAGTTGACTGTGGGGGCGGCATAGTTTATACCGTTCCTTCAAATACATTAGATGCTTATAAGGGCTTTATTCAAATTACAGTACCTTGGGATTTGCCTAACGGGAAATATACTATCCAAATAGAGGATGTCCCAATTCAATACGTTTCAGAATGTTTTGATGTTAACGATCATGAGTGTTCTTTACTCCTTTCATGGACTAACGATGACAACGGATATAATTTGGATTACCAAACCTTAAAGCTAGTAAATAAATTACGCGTAGTCGGTAAGCTTTGGAACGTTGCACCAAACACAGATAGAGAAGTATTTAAGTTCTCCAATAACACCCGTAAGATAATCTATTCTGAAACCGATATGGTACAGGATTTAACTATTAAGGACGTAGTTGATTATACCGCGCGCGCCATAGGAATAGGGATCAACCATGATAGATTCAATATTGATGGTGATGAATATTATTCGGAAGAACCGAACATTCAGCCTAACTGGAGAAAATCAAGTCTTTCGGCTCCTGTTGTAATTAAGGTAAGTAAAAAAACAAGTGGATTAATAAATAGAAATTGTAAATAATTTATTATATTTGCATATATAAATATCATGGTCGCAACATGATGAAAGCCTTAATGCAATGGACATCATTGTTAGTCCATTAAAAGCCCGATATGTTGCGACCATATTCGGGCTTTTTGCATTTTATGCCTCAAATAAAATAGACTGGATGTATTCACTAGGTCTTTTATGCGCTCCCCTGAACGAAGGGTGTCGGATACTCCAATTAAATGAAAGGCACGGATGTAACTTTTTCCTCTTTCAGCCAAAGCGATGAAGAAACTCATTAACTCAAGGTTAGGATAGTTACTATTCCTTAGGGGTAGGGGTAGTAACTTCTTTTCAAACCTGCAAATCTAAAATCTATTAATCTAAGGTTAGGAACATCTTTAATAATTAGTAAAATAAAAAAAAAGTATTTATATTCGCATAACGTGGTTTACAGTGGGTTCCAAACCCTAAAAATGGACAGTTGCAAATATTCTCTGAGCACAAAATGAGGATGTAATTTTAAAAGCAATCAAAATGTCATATATAAACTGTTTACCAGAAGATTTGACTCCATACGAAGCAAATTTATGCTACTATCCTAAAGGAGGTATTAGCAAAACGTTTGTTTTGAAAAAAGGATATACAACAACCGACTTCTCAAACGCAACGCAAGTTAATGCTGATAAAACAGCAGGCAGACTACGTATTATGGGTGGACTTAAAGGTAATTTACCAGAGCCGTCTGTAGTTGAAGGTGAAAACCCTATAGCGTGTGGCTCTGAAACTATTGTCGATGGTTACGACTACACATTCGAATCTAAAGACTTTAATGTTAATGAGGGTAACGACGAGTTCTACAGAAAGTTAAACCAATCCCAGTTTTCTGGATTTGGCATGTACCTATGTGAGCAAAACGCGGTACGTGTAATTGAAACAGGCGTTTCATTTAACGCTCGCTTAGTTATCCCTGAATCAAATAAGGAAAAGCAACATTATCTTGTAACTGCTAAGTGGTCTCAAGATGTAGCTGATCCTTTCCCGGTACTTTACGATGCTCCTGTAGGCATCTTTTAGTAGTTCTGTGAGAGAACAGAGAGCGTACTAGGTACGCTCTCTTATTTATATATTTATGATACTACTTATTGCTTATGGTAATAGTGCTTATGCGAAGTTTGCTTCAAATTTAGCATATTCCATTAAACGTTTTTCAAATGTTCATATTACCCTGGCTTCCGATGGATGTCATGAAGGGTATGATATGGGCAAGGTTGATACTATCATACCATTTAATCCGGATGAATTCAATAACGATCCGTGCTTAATTAAGATAAGCCTTTTAAAAATCACCCCTTATGCGAATACTATTTTTTTAGACGTAGACATGATTTGTTTAAAAAATCCTTCTACTTTATTTAACAACATTTCAACTAAGCCATTTTGGATAGATTGTATTCGACAAACCAATGAAAATTGGTGGATGAACGCTGAAAGTATGGCTAAATACGGCTGTCAAAAACAATTCAACGACGTTAACAGCTCTATAATGGCATTTGACAAGTCAGAAAAAACAACACTATACTTTGATAGATTACATAGCCTTTATTTATCACTTAACAAAAAGGACTTAAAAAATTCATGGGGCAAAAGGCGGCTTATACCGGACGAAGTGCTTCACTCTTGTACGTTAAATGCTCCGATAGAATCAATCAATCCTGTTCATTACTGCGATAACGAAGGGCTTGATATGAGCACAGAATTTCTATCCATGTACGGGTTCGGTATTGCTAAGCCTATTGCAAAGAAGGTTTATAACGATGTGATGAAGTTTTGCAACGAAAATTATTATAATATAGAGTCGATTTATAAACATAAATTTGTAGGCAAATGATAATAACGAGCCTAGCACCTTCGCATAAGAATAAAGAGAACCAACACAAAGCTATTCAAAGTTGGAGAATGCACGATACAAAAATCGTTTCGGTCAATCATATTTCAGAGATTGAAGAACTTAAAAACGAATACGACGTAGAATTTATCGAGCCTGACCGTACCGGATGGGGAATATTTGGAAGGCATTATGTACCGGCTTCGGAGTTATTAAAGGTAATTAGAAAAGAAGGCTCCGGATTAATTATAAATTCAGATATTATTATAAAAGATTTACCTAAATTTGGGAATAATCCTATAATATTTAATAGACATGATTTCATAGATACAATGGACAAATCTATTTTGTTTAGGTCTGGGTTTGATGCGTTTTATTTAAGATCAGAACATTGCAACTTGCCAGAAACTAATCTATGTCTAGGACAATGCCATTGGGATTATTGGCTCCCAATAATGTTAATGCAAAATGGATTAAGTATTGAAAGACCTGTAGACGCTCACATATTTCACAAAAAACATGAATTACAATATTCTATGTTGAATTGGGAAAAAACATCTACGATATTTTCACAGGAAACGGGTATAAAAGGCTCTAATCAATCAATAAGTCAAAAAGCATTCTCTCACATAACATCTAGATTGATAAATATATGATAACTATAGGAAATTGTAAGGATTGTAAAAGCTTTAATTTAGATAAGTCTATGTGCTTCTCTCCCAATATGAGGTCAGAAGAGGTTGACAATCTTATTTCAAGACAGTATGGTGATTTGCCTAATTATATAGATGATGGCGTAGTTGTATAGGCTGGCGATTACTATGCAGCAAAAATGATTGTAGGGCAAAATTTCGGATGCGTAAACTTTGAAGCAAAATGATTTCAATATTCATACGCACATATAGGGCAGACATTAAATGGCTTGAATACTGTTTAAAATCAATCCATAAAAACTTAACGGGATGGGATGAAATTGTTATCTGCATTCCAACAGGACAAGAGCATTTATTGAATCACTTAACAGCGGAAAGGGTTGTGCTTTCTAGTATTTATAATGACGATTATATAGGCCAACAGATAAGCAAATTAGAAGCATACAAGCACTGCAAAGGCGAATATATATTATTCGTTGATTCAGACCTAGCATTCTACGAAGGGGCTGACGTTAATGATTATTTTATTGACAATAAACCAGTACTTTTGTATGATAAATACGAAAATGTTGGAGAGGCTATTTGTTGGAAGGCAATAACCGAAAAGTTATTTGATGAAAATATACATTTTGAGTTTATGAGGCGCGCGCCTCAACTATTTAATAAATCAACGTTAGAAAGATTTGCAGACAAATTCCCAGACATTGAAAATTATGCTGTTTCGCAGCCACATAGACAATTTAGTGAATTTAATGCACTTGGTTTTTTTGCATGGAAATATGAACAAGAAACCTATAAATTTATTGAGGCTCACTATACAACAGGATCGGATAATAACGAAATGGATTCTTTACCAAAAAATAAAACATTCCAGGGGTGGTCCTGGGGCGGATTTACAGAAGAAGTAATGATTAAACTTAATCAAATATAACAGCATGAAGTTAACTAAAGAAGGAATCGCAGTACTAGAAAACGATTCCCATATAAGTAAGTGGGTAGAAGAACATGAAAGGCTGGATTTTGACCATAACATGTTACCTCGAATCTTACCACACATTAAAGATGGCTCTGTCATTATAGATGTTGGTGCATACATTGGAGATACAACAGAAGCACTTCGTAAAAAAGGTGTTGTGCATGCATTTGAACCAAACCCAGAAGCGTTTGAGTGCCTTAAATACAATATGCAGGGGGAAGACGTTGTATGTCGCAATATAGCTTTGTCAGACTACGTTCACGGTTATTCCGTAGTAATACCAAATGATAATTTTGGCATGGCTACGATTGAAGATAAAGGCGAAACGGTTACTACAACATTAGACAATTATTGTAAAGATTACGGCATAATCCCTAACGTAATTAAAATTGATGCAGAAGGGTATGAGTTAAAAATATTAGTCGGAGCATTCGAAACCCTAGCAAAGCACAAGCCTATTCTGATACTTGAGGTAAACGAATCCGCATTGATTGCACACGGAACAAGCCGAACCGAACTATTTGAATATCTTGATAAAATAGGTTATATTTATTCAGATATTTACGGTGAGCCATTAGAAAAATTACATACACAATTTGATATTATTTGTTATGCAAAAAGTAATTAGAAAGCCAATCAGACAGATACCAAGACCTAAGCCTTGTAATTCTTGTAATAATTAGTATGACAACAGAAGAACTTCAATCTCTCTTTGAACTAAAAGTATCGCAGCTAAAAGCTAGGTACAAGTACAAAAAAAAGTACCATGAAGTCGACTTTACAGAAGTTTATGTAAAGTCGATTGAGCAGCTTGAGCGTATACGTATACATTCTGAAATAGACCTGTTTCCAGAAAGCCTATTTATTAATCGCGCTCCAAATCAAACAGAGGTTGAGTTTAAATATATTAAGGCAAATTACAAATCCGTAACGCTCCCTGTTTGGCAACAATTCCAATCGGCACAGTCAAGGATATGGGGCGATCAAAATTGGAAAATAGAATATAATGGAAATGATGACGCAAAGCAATATTTAGAAAACGATTACCCTGTTTATGGATCGCATGAAGTTTTTTTTAAGGATGTAATTACAACAACAAAGGAAAAGGACAATAACGGAGCCGCCGTATTAAAAATAGATATTCCATATTTGCCATTTAAAAATGAACGTGGCGAAAATGTATATCCAGTAATATCGGATAGGGATATGTTAACCCCTACTACATATTATTATTCATGTGATAAAATTATAGGGTTTAAAGAAGATGTTTATGGTGTTGTTTTGACTAACTCAAATAGCCCTATTCAAAGAGGAAACAAGACCTTAGACGAAGGGTTAGTATTTGATATTTACGATAAAAACTTTATTTACCGGGCCTTTCAATTTGGCAAGCAGGAAGACTTTACTTTTGAGTTAATCGAATACATTAAACACGATTTAAACCGGCTACCATTTAAGAAACTAAACGGTTTGGCGGTTCAAATGCAAGACGAAGTATTCTACCAATCTTCATTTATTAGTGCTGTTGACTCGCTTGATAAGTGTGTGTTAGACGATTCATATTTAATGGCCTCAAAGGCTAAGTGCGCTTATCCTAAAGAATGGGAATATGCGTCTGAATGTGATTACACAAATGATGAAGGGAATAAGTGTGTAGGTGGTGTCATATTGCATGAAGGTAGTTCTTCAAATTGCCCTTCATGTGCAGGAACGGGAAAGCAAAGACCAGGCATTTTAGGAATTAAACAGATTAAAATTTCTGAGTATGGTACACAACAAAATGTACCAACTCCTCCAGGGGGCTTTTACGGCCCTGACTTAAATCCGTTAATATTCCTTTCAGATCAAATTGATAAAAATTTAGGTAAGGCTGCATCTATTTTAAATATTGACATTAGCAATTCAAATGTTAAAGGAAGTGATACCGCTTTAGGTAAACAGATTGACCGTGAAGAACAATTTGCATTTATAAAAAGAATTTCAGATCAAACATTTCAGTTATTCGAGTTCTTCACAAATGTACTGATTGAAGTTAGATTTGGTAAAGGTTCTCAACTTCCTTCAATAACATACCCTAGAACATTTGCACTTCGTAACGATGCAGACTTAACTACTGAAATTGCACAGGCTCAGTTAGCAGGATTACCAGACGGTACAATAAAGAAGTTAACAAAGGACTATTACGAAACTCGATTTGGTACAGACGTAGACCAACAGAAAATAATTGATTTAATGTTTGCTACTGACCGATTAATGGGGCTTTCTAATGACGACATTCTAAAGAAACTAGCGTCTGGAACAGTTGCAGGATGGGAGGATATACTTCATACGTCTGCTGAAATGTTCATAGATCAACTAATTGATGAAGATAATAACTTCCTAGAAAAGTCTTTAAAGGATCAAAAAACTTTGCTGTATCAAATGGCAAAAGATAGGTATACAGATATAAATCCTGCACGAGTAAACGTAGATAACGTACTAGCAAATGCCAACGCTTGACGAAATAGTTAAAGAGAAAATGGCACGCCTTACAAGTGTTCCGGATGAAATGGTTACGGCTGCTGATCGTGCTCAATTGAATATGCTCAAAAAGGCTGAGGAACTTATATCTAAAATGGATATTGTTGATGGCAAAATTGTTTTCAATGATAAAAATATTCAGTTAATAAGTTCTATAAGCCGAGAATTAGAAGGTGCTATTATTGACGATGCTTATGTTAGTTCGCTTACTTCATTTGCTAAGGAATTTAACACCCAAGCAACTATCAATAATAACTATTTCTATAAGATAATTCAGGACTTTGAGCCTAAAAGCGTTTATCAATCAACGTTGAAAATAGCGCAACAAAATGCTATCAATTTACTTTCTCAAGATGCTGTAACGGCTCAAATAGTTTCTCCGATTAAAGATACATTATTATCGGCTGTAACAAATGGCGGTTCATTCAGCGACACGATGAACGCTATTAGGGAGGTTGCTACGAACACGGAAAAGTCAGACGGATTACTTACGCGTTATGTTAAAAGAGTTGCTTACGATTCATACGCAGTAGCAGACAGGCAATATACAAAGGTTATAAGCGAAGATTTAGGGCTAGAGTTTTATAAATACCAAGGCGGTGAAATTGCAGATACTCGATGTTTCTGTGAAGAACGGCACGGGAATTGGTATCACAAAAAAGAAATACAAGATTGGGGGATAGGTAAAGGTGTTGGTAAGTGTGGATTTCCTTTTCAGGGAATGAACGCAAATACAAATTCAGATACAATATTCTCATTTGTAGGTGGTTACAACTGCAAGCATTCTTTAATCCCGATTATTACAAGTCGAGTTCCTAAACAATGGGTTGATCGTGCAAAAAGACTAGGATATTATAATAATTGATAAAAAATAATTATATTTGGATATGATTGATAAAGACAAGGTACATAGAGTAATAAAAATCGAAAGCGGTAAGGTTGATTACGTTTCAGATCACATTGCTAACGATAAAGAATTATTGCTAGAGTACGGATACATGTTGCAGCCAATGCCGGAAGCCGATATTATTGAACCTGTTTTGACGGTAACTGTTGAACATGTTCAAATTGCTATTGATGAATTAGAGCCAATTATTGAAAAGTCTAAAATTAAAACAAAATAAATCTCTCACATGGAATTAAAAGATGTTATCGCATTTACAGGAATCGACGCAACAACTTTAGACGAATTTAAGTCTAAGTTTACAGAAACATTTGTTTCTAAATCTGAAATGCCAGACTTGGAAAAAGAACGCTCTGCAATCACAGGGAAAGTAACGGGTGCATTACAAACTCGTGCCAAATCTCTATTTGGTCTAGAGGCAGATGAAACTAAAGGCCTTAGATGGGAGGAAGTCCTTGAGCTTGGGGCAAAAAAGAAAAATGAAGAAATTGATTCTTTAAAAGAGATGTCATTAAAAACAAATGACGGAGCGATAAAAGAATTGAATGATAAAATTGAAAAGCTAAACAAGTCTAAAGACGATTATAAAGCAGCTTCACAATTGGCGCAAGATGCTTTACAAAGCAGAGAACAAGAGTTTGCAGGTAAGTTTAAAAGCTTTAAATCGGAATCAGTATTTAAGGATTCGTTCCTAAAAGTGCAGCCAAAACTTTCTTCTTTATCCGAAGCAGAGCAATTTTATTTAAACAATTTGGTTAAAGAAAACGTAATCATTGACTTTGATGAAAACGAGCAACCAATCGTTTTAAATAAAGAAGGCAAAAGATGGATAGACCCTAATAAAGCTGGTGGGTTCCTTACAGCAGACGCGGTAATTGAAAGTATTGCAGCAGAAAAAAACTTTATTAAAAAGAATGATGCAGGCGATAGAAAGCCTATATTTACAAATAATAACGCTGGATTAAATCAGCAACAAAATACTGAAAGACAAGTACACCCGAACGCTTTAAAAGCAAAAGGTTAAAAGTCTGTTAGCCACGTAAGAATAGTTGTCTCCTCTGACATTAACAGAGGATTTAGTCGAAGAAGGCGTACCCTTCAAAAGCAAAATCCACAGCTTAATAAAAGAGGAATTTAATTTCAAAATTAAACACGACAACTATGTCTTATTTAGGTAATTTAATCGCATGCCCTGACTTACAGGATCGCTTAAACGGTTATTTCGGTTGCAATAAAGCGACTACAATGGCTGTTCATGAAACGGGTTTAACTCAGTTTCTTTTTTCTCCAATCAACACAAACAACGTATTAAATAGGGTCATCGCTCCCGGCGATGGTAAGATTCGTACGGTTGGATTGGTTTACACTCCACGAATAAAAGCTGATGACGTAGCAACGTCTATCAATCGTGAGTCTTGCGTATCTACAACACCACACGGTGAGCGCACAACGTCTTATTCACTTGATACTAATGTTGGTGTTGAGATTGAAAGAAAGATTCGCCAAAACGACTTAATCACACACTGTCAAAACAATCAAGAGTATATCCAGGATATGCAATTGAATATGATTGGTGCGTTAATTCGTAAAATGGATGTGAGATTAGCAGCCCAAACAGTACTTTTAAAAGGTGCTTTCGGATTAGGTGAAACAGGTGTTGCGGCAAACGTTAAAACAGTTGCAACCCGTAGACCTTCTGCTATTGGTGGTGGCTTGTCAGATGATTTCATTACTGAAATTGACTTTGCAACAATGAACGCAGGTTATTGCGCTTCTCCTTTTGTTTTTGGATATACTGAAATTTACAAATCTTACAAAAAGTTACAAGCTCAGTGCTGTGCCGATAACGGTACAAACGTTGGTTTGCTTGCTCAATCTGTAGGTCTTGCAGGTTCATTTATTCCAGAATCAAACGTTCCTTTGGCATTAGGTGCAACGGCTGATTTCATAACACTTGATCCAGGCGCGGTACAGGTTCTTACTTATAATGGATTTGAAGGTTATGGCAATGAATTTGACCAACCAACATTTATCCAAACGGTAATTACTGACCCTGCAACAGGCATTCCGTTTGATTTCCAAGCTAAATTTGATTGTGGATACTGGCACTTTAGAATGTCATTGGCATTCAAAGCGGTTGGTGTTCCAACTGATATGTATTACTCTGGTGATCGTTACGACGGTGTTACTGGTGTTAACGCATTCAAAATTACTAATCCTGCTTAGATATAATAAGCCCCTGCATTTGTGGGGGCTTATTTATTATTATGTATAGCCAAGATTATAACAACGACTACCAACATACAACCATTCAGCTAATGAGTTGCTTTCAAAATATTATCGGTATAAAAAGAACATGTGATACTACTATCCCTATTTCTAATTTATACGTAAATGACTTAACAGGGCTTACCGTTAAAGATGCTGATGCTGCAATTTCAGTAGAATATGCTTCTGGCGTACGAATGATTAAGGACAAAATAGAATTTGCAACAAGCCTACTTATTCAGCATGTAAAAAATAGTGCTACAAAATTTTTATCCCGTTCTGTAATTGAGAATGTAACGATTGGAATTTATAAAGAAAAAAATACTATTGCATCAGAAGTAGGCAAATTAAAAGGCATTCAATTTAAGCTAAAACAATATCCGTACTTTTCTTTTAATTTAACTGCAATTTCATTTTTTGCAAACGAAACTAAGATTATAAATATTTACATTTATGATTTAGTTACAGGTCAATTATTAGATACTATTCCTGTATCGGCTACATCTGGACAGGTTGTAAACGTTATCGTAAATAAAGTTTACAAGTCAAGTTCTAAGATATTGAATTTATTTATTGCTACGGATTCAACCATTTCACACAACCAAGCCGACTTGTATAAAGGCCATTGTGGGGGTTGTACTGATACGTTTAATCACAACTATTCATACTTAAGTTATAAAGAAATAGGTACAGGATTAGAGGTTATAGAATCGAATTTAACAGGTGGTCAATCTACTGGAGGTATTAGTTTTAATTACTCCTTAGAGTGCGATATAGAACCTTTTATTTGTTCCATTGCTCCTTCATTAGCGATGCCAATTCTTTATAAAACAGGCGTTCTTTTAATGGATGAATTTGTATACACAAAGCGACAAAACGCAGCAATGACAGTATATAAAGATAATCATGCCGAATTAAAGGATATGTACGAAGCGGAATTTCAATCTTCAATGAACGCGATTCTATCCAATATGATTATACCTAAAGATGTTTGCTTTACTTGTAATTCATCTATTCGGCACGTTGCAATAGCACCATGAAAGGCTCTGAATACTTTAATCGGCTAAACAGACAGCTTACACAGGAGGCTTTAAACAAGGCCGTGATAAGTGCAGCTATTACGGTGAATTCAGAGGTTGGAGAAAGGATATTTCAAAACGGGTTAGATTCAAATGGTAAAGAAATAGGTAAATACGATACGGACACGCCTCTTTATGTTAATCCTAAAAATGCACCTAAAAAGTTTCCGACAAAAGGCAAAACAGGCAATGCTAAATTTGCCGATGGATCGAATCATAAAACAGGATACTTTGATTCTTACACCTCATACCGCAAGAATGTAGGCCGAAAAGTTGGTAAAGTTATTCTGTCGTTATTTGGAATACTTGAAAGTGATTTTGTTAAGGGGCCTAGAATAATAAATGGGAGTGCAGTTATTACGCTTACTGAAAATAATAATAATAAGCGATTAGGTGCAGAGGAAAAATATGATACAAAAATATTCAAATTATCTGAAAGCGAAAGACAAGTATACGCTCAACTAGTAGTTGAACAAACCATAAAGTACCTAAATGTTAAGTGAAGTAATTACATATTTAGATTCAAAGATTGCATTATTGCCATACGTGCCGGCGTCTAAGGGCTTGGTTGAAAAGTATACTATTGATGGAAAAGAAATACCTAGTACATATTGTTTAGGTGAATGGAAGGCTTTAAATATTGAAGATTCGTTTATATATCATAGAATCACGGGAGCGATTTCAACCGAAGAACTAGATGAAGAACAACAAGTATCATGCGAGCCTTTCAGCCAAAAAGATTATCCTATGCGTTTGGTCTTTTGCAAAAAAAGAACTGAATTTGATAACACTATTTACGATTCTCAACGCGTAGGTGAAGACTTGGCAAACGCTATTCATACATTAAATAATCGAGTATTAACTATTTCATTAGGGGCCGATACCGTTCAAATCCAGCCAAGCGAAATAGAACAAAGCACGCCAATTGCCTTTAACGAGGAATTTGGATTAGATGTAATACCACTCGATTACATATTTATTTATGTCGATTACACAATAAGTATAACAGGTGCAAACTCTTGTTTTAAAACATTATGCCAAAGCGGACAGTAAACCAACTAAAAACACTCACAGATCAAATAATTAAAACTAATAATAACGGTGAAATAACAGCCGTTAAAGATAATGCATTACGTAAAAATGAGTATGATTCATTTTTAAACTTGATTGATGGCGGACTTGTTGTTGATGCCGAAGCAGGCTATTCATCACCCATTACCCCAACCGATCCGTACGCCTTTGCTACTGTAAAGCAAGTACAAGATTCAGCAGGGGCAGTATACGCAGGGGCAACACCTTCAAATACGGCTGTCGGAGGTATTCCAGTAGGCTTCAATCCAACTGGGCTTACGTCTTTACAGTTGTTAGAAAAGGCAATGGTGCAATATATAAGCCCAACATTTTCTTCTTTTGGAGTTTCTGGACAATCCAATACGGTAGAGGTAGGTACCACAATGAGTGGATCTAAAACTTTCATATGGGCTATAAATGCAGGCTCTGGAACGATTCCGACGGTAGATATTATAGATAATACCACAGGGACAACTTTGCTTTCTGGCACGCCTAATGATGGATCCCAAGCATTAACTGTAAATACATTTCAATTAAATGCAAACGGCACAACACAAAGTTGGAAGCTAAGAGGCAATAATACAGGAAACGGAACAACATTTGATTCTAATAACTTTGATGTAGTTGGTAGGTTTATTATTTTCTTTGGCACAACAATATCAACCCCTACAAATTCGGCACAAGTAAGGGCGTTACCCCAAACTAGTTTCTATTTAGGGTCAGGTGTAATCCAATTAAACACAGGCACAGGCATTAAATTTGGTATCGCAGTTCCCCCAGGTTCTTCAGTAGTTTCTGCAATAGACTTAGATGCTTCTAATGCTAATGTTACTTACACATTCGTAGGAAACATAAGTGTAACCGATGCAGGTGGTACAGCTAGGCTATACCCTTATTACGAAGCGAATATTGCAGCTGCATACGCATTTTCACATAGACATAACATATCAATATCTTAATATATGGCACAAACTCCCCCATCCCAACAATTACAAGCAGGCGTACAGGTTCTAAATCCATTTGAATTAGAAACAGATTTAGGCCCTTACGCAACCGTTGCGGAGGCAAACGCTGCTATAATTACAGCTAAAAGGTTTCCAGGAAAGAAGATTAAAATTGTGGTCGCCAACGTGCCAACTGAATATTGGTGGTCTGGCGGTATTGCAGATGTTAACTTAATTGCAATTAGTACAGGTGGCGGTGGAGGCTTAACGTCCTTCAATGGTCGTACAGTAGCATCAGCAGTTCCAACCTCAGGAGATTATGACGCTTTCTACTATACAAAACTACAATCCGATACAGCATACCAAGCTAAGTTTGGTAATCAAGCAGCTAATCTAATTTATGCTGGGCCTGTTTCGGGTGCTGCTGGCCTACCTTCGTTTAGGGCTTTAGTAAATACTGACTTGCCGGCAACATTAGTAGGAAAAGAAATAGGAGCTATCATTTCCGATGATTTTAATAGAGCCTCACTAGGGGCTTCTTATACAAATATAGGTTCGGCAACAGTTGGAATTGCTAGTAATAAATTAGCCCTGTCTGGTGGGGATGGGACGTATGCGAACTATGTATTAAGAAACGACTGGTATTCTCAATTTAAAGAATGGGTTGTTGATTTTGATTTTACATTAGACTCAACTGGTACTGGGATAGGATTTATCATTAAATCTTCAGGTGTTGGAACTTCTGACGGCTTGTTTAAAATTGATCAGACAGGTAAAATTTATATAGATTACAATTTCCCAACATTAACAAACGCTATTAACTCAGGAGCAAATGTACTTTCATTTACATCTATTACAGATGTATTGCACGCACGTATCACGCGAAGCAAAAACTCGTTTACCTTTACCGTTTGGAATGTAACTACAAATAGTGCGCAGTTAGCAGTTACCGCAGCAATGGACTTGACAGGCGCAGGTTTTGCAACAGCGGCGCCTATTCCAAGGTTTGGATTTGTTCAATTGGGAGGCAATAATACAATTGACAATTGGACTTACGGAACCAACATAATTGAAAGACCCGAAATGGGTGCAATGGGGGATTCGCTTACAGATGGGTTTAACGCAGGAACATCTGGGCTAGATTATATAGGACATGTTGAAAAGGGGATTAAATCAAGGATTGTAAAACTTTCTACTTCTGGAAATAAATCTTCTGACCTTGTTTTAGGCCTTCCTGAGCTTGGGTTGCTTAAGCCAAAATATGTTCTTATATTAATAGGTGCAAATGATGCCGTTGCAGTCGTTCCTCTAGCTACATATCAATCAAACATAAATTCAATTATTGCCTACTGTAGAATAATAGGAACAATCCCCATATTCATAACCGCAGCCCCAGTAACCACTACAAGTGTAAACACGTTGTTGGATACGTATAATACATGGATAATAAATACGGTAGGTGCAGTATGGGGATTCCAAGTAATAGATATTTCTACTTTCTTAAAACAAGGAGGAACTGCGCTTGCGACTAGCTACTCTTCAGATGGCATTCATTGGAAATTTAACGGACATGCAGGGGTCGGGTCAATTGTTACAACTGCGCTGTTTTCTAAATTCCAAGGTTTATCATTTTCGTTTAGAGATGACGGAAGGAATATTTGTATAGGCACAACCAATTTCACAACACCTACACGACACGACAGTCCGACATATAGAGGTTTTTTTGTTGGAGACAATAACTACATCCACGCTGAAACTATCGGGGGTCAGGAAGGCTTAATATTGGGGGCAAACAGGACTATACTTAATGGCTTACAAACTTGCCAAGATGTAGCAAAACCTGCTTGGTGGGTGCATCAGTCGCATGGATTAGATACATGGAAGGTTGTTAGAGCGCCTGCAACCGCTGGCACTATATCGCAGTCAACTGCAATGGAAATTAAAGGAACGGCCACGGCTGGATATCATAACTTTGGTTTCAATCAAGCCGCAAACGCTGGGTATACTTACGATTTCTACAATCCTAATGCTGGTAATACTACATTAAGGTTAAATAGTCTAAACACGCCCACTTTCGGGTTTGCAGAAGTAAGTATAAATGGGGTTCAAATAAGTTACATCTCACCAAACGGGAGCTGGGTTTCTAATTCCGCAAACAATACCACGAATGGAAGAGGTTTGCTTTGCTTAGGGTCAAATCCTATTTCACCGGGTACAAACTACTTATTAATCCGCACAGGCATAGCACCTACAGGCGTACAGGCGGACGGATTTGTGTCTTACTCAACAGATAGGGGTGGCGCAGCAGGTAAGGCTGGAATGACACTGACCACAGAGGACGCAACTAAACATATATTTTCTGACAGGGTAGGCTTAGGAACCTTAACGCCTAATGCTTATGCAACAATAAAACCTGGAGATCATAACACCCCTGGGTTCAGCTTGTCCTTACAGGCAATTATAAGTATAGTAGGGAATGGAACCGTTATAAATATAAACTTTGCAGTACAACCACAAGCTCCATATACTGTTGGACAAAATGTTAAGTTAATAGGAAATTCAAACCCTTTGTACAATGGCACTTTTGCAGTTGCTTCGTGTGTTACAAATGGAATGACGTTAACAAGTAGCGCAACAGGAACATCTGCAACGCTTGGATTTATCGGAGCACTAACAACGGCTCTGGTTGACGGAGCTATTGAATATGATAGCACTGATTTGTTCTTTACTTCACAAGGAGTAAGAAGAAAGTTAACAGGTCAAGCAATAAAAGGAAACTTTACTGCAACAGGTACAGCAACATCTACATTCACGGTTACGATTCCAACACAAGCAAATAATACGTATGTTGTAAATCCAGTACCTGAAAATATGTTAAGTGCCGCAAGTTTCTACGTATCAAACAAAACGACTACTTCGTACGATATTAATACGCTGACAGCAGTAACTGGAGTAGTTGCGTTTGGATGGACTTTAGTTCCTTAATTATTCAATAATTTAATTATATTTGTAAAAAAAAATATCATGGAAAACATAGAAGTACAGGAAGTAAACACAGACATATCTATTCAACTTTCAGAAGGAACATTTGCGGTGCTTAACGAATTGATTGTAGTTAATAACTATTTTCAATTACAGGCTCAAAAATCATTAAAGGAATTTAATGACAATTTAATCAATACGTTAGAATTTTCAAATTACAAGCCCTCTGAATATTTCGTTAAGGATATAAAATTTGACACAAAAGAATTAGTGCTAGTTAAAAAATCTGAATTGGTATAATGCACCACCATTTCCACAATTTTGATATTAAAGATTTAAAAAGTGGGATATTAACCTCCGTGATATCGGTATGCTATCATGCACTACAACCGATTATTTACGTTTGGGTTATCAGTGGGGAATCTATAACGAGTGCAAACGCAAAGGCAAACCCTATTATAGAGTCAGTAACCAATTCCGATTCTAACATAAGTAATACTATAATAGTAGCTTTAATCACGCTTATAATAGGAGTTGTTGGGAGCTTTATTTTAAGAGGTTTGTTGGCCGATAAAGATTCTTTATTTAGAATCATAGTAGATATTTTAATAGAAAAGGTAAAGTTTAAAAAACTTGGACAACGCATTAAAAATTGGGCTGAAAAAAGCAAAAAAGATAATACTGATGTAGTTGGTAATGCCGAATAAAACAAACGAAAAGACAAGTGAAGAAGAAGGAAAATACAAGTGAAGAAGAACGGTCTGAAATTAGGGATACGTTTCTATGCACGATATTAGTTTTTCTTATAGTCATACTTGCGTTTGTTTTTCATCACATTAACGAGCGATTTAACCAACAAGGGAGTCTGTTGTACATAATTACAAATAGAGTGGACAGTGTAATCACAAGCGATAAAAATAAGGATCATGATTGACAAAATAACATTACAGCGCATTGAATTGCTTCATCCAAAATTAAGGGATGAAGTACATTCAATTTACAAAGAAATTTACAACGCATTAACAGGTTCCGCCATTTGTCGATTCTCTTATACTCTTAGAACGTTTGCAGAACAAGATGCTTTATACGCCCAAGGGAGAACGAAGACGGGGCCAAAGGTAACTAATGCAAAAGGCGGCCAATCATACCACAATTACGGACTAGCTATTGACATAGTTCTTTTAAAAGATACTGATAAAAACGGCACATTTGAAACGGCATCTTGGGAAACTAAAGTAGATTTTGATAAGGACGGGAAATCCGATTGGATGGAAGTTGTAGCAATATTTAAACGTTACGGATGGGAAGCAGGAATCGACTGGAAATTTGTTGACGCTCCGCACTTCCAAAAAACGCTTGGTTATTCAGTCGTTCAATTGCAGGATTTGCAAGCTAAAAAAAGGTTCCTTGCTAATTCAAATTACTTATTATTATGAAAAAATTAAGCTTGCGTATTTTATGGAAAAGGCTGTGTCTTGAATCGCCTTCATTTTTCAAACGGGTTAAAAGAATTGCTGCATCATTTGCGGCTTTATGTACAGCCGTTACCCTGGCATACGGTGAGGAACTTCCTGCATGGCTTGGAAAGATTGTAGAATACGGGATAGTTGCAGGGGTTGTATCTATTGCCATCGCTCAATTCACCGTGGAAAATACCGAAGATTTGCACAAACCTAACGAGTGCGGTAAATGATAAGAAAATTAAGTAATCTATACATATTAACCACCTTCTGTTAGCTTTTATGCGATTTGTACCCTATATCTTAGTAGCCCTTTTCGTTGGTGCATTTGCCTTGGTTTTTTCTCAATGGCAGCACGAGAAAGAAAGACGTGAATATTTTGAAAGCAT
>Ga0326734_1000038_pt1 | contig 45583 bp, 42 predicted proteins | sample 15_GP2_1315_FD_207944 | JGI IMG/M metagenome (GOLD analysis project Ga0326734, IMG submission 207944) | Glacier ice microbial communities from Ngari, Tibet, China - 15_GP2_131.5 | ecosystem: Environmental > Aquatic > Freshwater > Ice > Glacier | place: China: Ngari, Tibet | collected 2018-07-18 | reverse complement strand
GGCATCAGCACCATGGACGACGTCATCACCGACGCCCAGCGCATCACCGACGCCTGCGGCTTGCCGCTGATGGTCGACATCGACACCGGCTGGGGCGGCGCCTTCAACATCGCCCGCACCATCCGCCACATGATCCGCGCCGACGTCGCCGCGGTGCACATGGAAGACCAGGTTTCGGCCAAGCGGTGCGGCCACCGCCCCGGCAAGGAAATCGTCAGCACGCAGGAAATGGTCGACCGCATCAAGGCCGCCGTCGATGCGCGCCACGACGACAGCTTCGTCATCATGGCGCGCACCGACGCGCTCGCAGTCGAAGGCTTGAGCGCGGCGATCGACCGTGCCTGCGCCTACGTCGAAGCAGGCGCCGACATGATTTTCCCGGAAGCGATCACCAAGCTTGAAATGTACGGCCAGGTGCGCGACGCGGTGAAAGTGCCGATCCTCGCCAACCTCACCGAGTTTGGCGCGACGCCCTTGTTCACCCTCGACGAACTGCGCGCCAACAAGGTCGACATCGCGCTCTACTGCTGCGGCGCCTACCGCGCCATGAACGCGGCCGCGCTCAACTTCTACAAGACGCTGCGCGCCGAAGGCACCCAGAAAAACGTCGTGCCGACGATGCAAAGCCGGACGGAACTGTATGACTACCTCGGCTACCACGACTACGAGAAAAAGCTCGACTCGCTGTTCGCCCAGGGCAAAGAAAAATAACGTATTCACTCCGCGATTCACACCGCGATCCACACCGGAGACAAACATCATGACTGACAACACAAGCGCCCTGGCCGAAGCGGTCGCCTTCAAGCCAAAAAAATCCGTCGCCCTGTCCGGCGTCACCGCCGGCAACACCGCCCTGTGCTCGGTCGGCAAGACCGGCAACGACCTGCATTACCGCGGCTACGACATCCTCGACGTCGCCGACAGCTGCGAGTTCGAAGAAATCGCCTTCCTGCTGGTGCATGGCAAGCTGCCCAATGCGGCCGAACTGAAAGCCTACAAGACGGATCTGAAATCGATGCGCGGCCTGCCGCAAGTGGTCAGGCAGGCGCTCGAAGCGCTGCCGGCGGCCGCCCACCCGATGGACGTGATGCGCACCGGCGTCTCCGCACTCGGCTGCGCGCTGCCCGAAAAAGACGATCACAGCGTGCCGGGCGCGCGCGCGATCGCCGACCGCCTGATGGCGTCGTTCGGCTCGATGCTGCTGTACTGGTACCACTTCAGTCACAATGGCAAGCGCATCGACACCGAGACCGACGACGATTCGATCGGCGGCCATTTCCTGCACCTGCTGCACGGCGAAAAGCCGTCCGACGCCTGGGTCAAGGCGATGCACACCTCGCTGATCCTGTACGCCGAACATGAATTCAACGCGTCGACGTTTACCGCCCGCGTCATCGCCGGCACCGGCTCGGACATCCACTCGGCCATCACCGGCGCGATCGGCGCGCTGCGCGGACCAAAGCATGGCGGCGCCAACGAAGCCGCGCTCGAAATCCAGGAGCGTTACGATAACCCGGACGAAGCCGAAGCCGACATCCGCCGCCGCGTCGAGAACAAGGAAGTCGTGATCGGCTTCGGCCACCCGGTCTACACCATTTCCGACCCGCGCAACAAGGTGATCAAGGAACTGGCGCGCAGCCTGTCGCAGGCCGCCGGATCGACCCGGATGTTCGACATCGCCGAGCGCCTCGAAACGGTGATGTGGGACGTCAAGAAGATGTTCCCGAACCTCGACTGGTTCTCGGCCGTCTCCTACCATGTGATGGGGGTGCCGACGTCGATGTTTACGCCGCTGTTCGTCATCGCGCGCACCTCCGGCTGGTCGGCCCACGTGATCGAGCAACGCATCGACAACAAGATCATCCGCCCGAGCGCGAACTACGTCGGTCCGGAAGACCTGCAGTTCGTGCCGCTGGCCGAACGCAAGTAAGCCCACCCAAGCGCATACAAGGCACACCCATGAATATCGACTACCGCAAACCGCTGCCCGGCACCGCCCTCGATTACTTCGATACGCGCGCCGCCGTCGACGCCATCGAGGCGGGCGCCTACGACAAGCTGCCGTACACTGCGCGCGTACTGGCCGAAAACCTGGTGCGCCGCTGCGACCCGGCCACCTTGACGGCGTCGCTCGGGCAATTCATCGAGCGCCGCCAGGACCTCGATTTTCCGTGGTTCCCGGCCCGCGTGGTCTGCCACGACATCCTCGGGCAAACCGCGCTGGTCGACCTGGCCGGTTTGCGCGACGCCATTGCCGCCCAGGGCGGCGATCCGGCGCTGGTCAATCCCGTCGTGCCGACCCAGCTCGTGGTCGATCATTCTCTGGCAGTCGAAAGCGGCGGCTTCGACCCTGACGCGTTCGCCAAAAACCGTGCCATCGAGGAGCGCCGCAACGAGGACCGCTTTCACTTCATCGAGTGGACCAAGAAGGCGTTCAAGAACGTCGACGTGATCCCGCCAGGGAACGGCATCCTGCACCAGATCAACCTCGAGCGCATGTCGCCCGTGGTGCAGGTGAAAGACGGCGTCGCTTTTCCGGACACGCTGGTCGGCACCGATTCGCACACGCCAATGGTCGATGCGCTCGGCGTGATCGCCATCGGCGTTGGCGGCCTCGAAGCCGAAAGCGTGATGCTGGGGCGCGCCTCGTGGATGCGGCTGCCCGACATCATCGGCGTTGAGCTGACCGGCAAGCCGCAACCGGGCATCACCGCCACCGACACCGTGCTGGCGCTGACCGAATTTTTGCGTGCCGCCAAGGTCGTCTCGTCCTGGCTCGAGTTCTACGGTGACGGCGCGGCCCACCTGACGCTGGGCGACCGCGCCACCATCTCGAACATGGCGCCCGAATACGGCTCGACCGCGGCGATGTTCTACATCGACGAGCAGACCATCAAGTACCTGAAACTGACCGGCCGCGACGACGAACTGGTGCGCCTGGTCGAGCTGTACGCAAAGCACACCGGGCTGTGGGCCGACTCGCTCAAGAATGCACACTACGAGCGCGTGCTGACGTTCGACCTGTCGTCGGTGGTGCGCAACATCGCCGGCCCATCGAACCCGCACAAGCGCGTGCCGACGTCGGAGTTGGCCGCGCGCGGCATCAGCGGCACGGTGGACAGCGCGGCCGGCCTGATGCCCGACGGCGCCGTCATCATCGCCGCCATCACCAGCTGCACCAACACCAACAACCCCCGCAACATGATCGCCGCCGGCCTGCTGGCGCGCAACGCCAACCTGCGCGGCCTGACCCGCAAACCGTGGGTCAAAAGCTCGCTGGCGCCAGGCTCGAAAACAGTCGCCTTGTACCTTGAGGAAGCCAAACTGCTGGCCGAACTGGAGACGCTCGGCTTCGGCGTCGTCGGCTTTGCCTGCACCACCTGCAACGGCATGAGCGGCGCGCTCGATCCGGTGATCCAGCAGGAAGTCGTCGCACGCGACCTGTACGCCACCGCCGTGCTGTCGGGCAACCGCAACTTCGACGGCCGCATCCACCCGTACGCCAAGCAGGCTTTCCTCGCCTCGCCGCCGCTGGTGGTGGCGTACGCAATTGCCGGCACGATCCGGTTCGACATCGAAAAAGACGTGCTGGGGATCGACCAGGACGGCAATGAGGTCAGACTGGCCGACATCTGGCCGCTCGATGAAGAGATCGACGCCATCGTCGCCGCCAGCGTCAAGCCGGAGCAGTTCCGCCAGGTCTACACGCCGATGTTCGCCATCCAGGCCGACAACGGCCAGAAGGTCAGCGCGCTGTACGACTGGCGCGCGCCGAGCACCTACATCCGCCGCCCGCCGTACTGGGAAGGCGCACTGGCCGGCGCGCGCGCGCTGAAAGGCATGCGCGCGCTCGCCGTCCTCGGCGACAACATCACCACCGACCACCTGTCGCCGTCGAACGCAATCATGCTCGACAGCGCAGCGGGCGAATACCTGGCGAAAATGGGCTTGCCGGAAGTGGACTTCAACTCCTACGCCACGCACCGGGGCGACCACCTGACGGCGCAGCGCGCCACCTTCGCCAACCCGACCCTGAAAAACGAAATGGTGCGGCAGGACGGCAAGCACGACGGCGAGGTCATCGCCGGCTCGCTGGCCCGGATCGAGCCTGAAGGCACGGTTACCCGCATGTGGGAAGCGATCGAAACCTACATGCAGCGCAAGCAGCCGTTGATTATCATCGCCGGCGCCGACTACGGCCAGGGCTCGTCGCGCGACTGGGCCGCCAAGGGCGTGCGCCTGGCCGGCGTCGAGGCGATCGCCGCCGAAGGTTTCGAGCGGATCCATCGCACCAACCTGGTCGGCATGGGCGTGCTGCCGCTCGAGTTCAAGCGCGGTGTGAACCGCATCACGCTGGGCATCGACGGCACCGAAACGTTCGACGTCGTCGGCAAGCGCACGCCACGCGCCGACCTGACGCTGCTCATCAATCGCCGCAACGGCGACGTCGACGAAGTCGTGGTGACGTGCCGCCTCGACACCGCCGAGGAAGTGTCGATCTACGAAGCGGGCGGCGTGCTGCAGCGCTTTGCCCAGGATTTTCTTGAATCCTCAAAGGCGGCGTAACCGGTGATTCCGTCATCCCCGCGTGCGCGAGGATGACGGCGATATGAATGGCATCGATAAGGAATATTTTCATGGCACACCCACCCCAAATCAGGATTCCCGCCACCTACATGCGCGGCGGCACCAGCAAAGGCGTGTTTTTCCGGCTGCAGGATTTGCCGGCAAGCGCGCAAGTGGCGGGCCCCGCGCGCGACGCGCTGCTGCTGCGCGTGATCGGCAGCCCCGACCCGTACGGCAAGCAGATCGACGGCATGGGCGGGGCGACGTCGAGCACCAGCAAGGCCGTCATCGTCGCTGCAAGCCGCCGTCCCGGCCATGACGTCGACTACCTGTTCGGCCAGGTGTCGATCGACAGCGGTTTTGTCGACTGGAGCGGCAACTGTGGCAACCTGTCGGCCGCCGTCGGCCCGTTCGCCATCCATAGCGGAATGCTCGATCCGGCGCGCCTGGCGCAGGACGGCCTGGCCACGGTGCGGATCTGGCAGGCCAACATCGGCAAAACCATCGTCGCCCATGTTCCCGTCACCGCTGGCGCGGTGCAGGAAACGGGCGACTTCGAGCTCGATGGCGTCACCTTCCCGGCGGCCGAAGTGCAGCTCGAGTTTCTCGACCCGGCGGCAGAAGAGGAGGGCGGCGGCGCCATGTTCCCGACCGGCCAGCTGGTCGACCAGCTCGACGTGCCTGGCGTTGGCAGCTTCAAGGCCACCATGATCAACGCCGGCATCCCGACCATTTTCGTCAACGCCAAAGACATCGGCTACCTCGGCACCGAGCTGCAGGACGCCATCAACGGCGACCCGCAGGCGCTGGCCCGGCTGGAGGCGATCCGCGCCCACGGCGCGCTGCGCATGGGTCTGATTGCCCACATCGACGACGCCGCCAGGCGCCAGCACACGCCCAAACTCGCTTTCGTCGCCGCGCCGGCTGCCTACACGTCGTCGAGCGGCAAGCAGGTGGCTCCTGGCGACGTCGACCTGCTGGTACGGGCGATCTCGATGGGCAAGCTGCATCACGCCATGATGGGCACCGCGGCGGTGGCCATCGGCACTGCGGCGGCCATCCCCGGCACCCTGGTGAACCTGGCCGCCGGCGGCGGCGCGCGCACGGCGGTGCGCTTTGGCCATCCGTCCGGCACCTTGCGGGTGGGTGCTGAAGCGAGCGAGCAGGACGGCCAATGGACGGTGGGCAAGGCCATCATGAGCCGCAGCGCGCGGGTGCTGATGGAAGGCTGGGTGCGCGTGCCGGGCGAGGCAGCGTAACGCACCCCACCCCTTTGTCGCGAACCCGGCCTGAACCCGGGTTTTTCCATAGGCAGTATTCACAAGCGAAATAATGGGTATCAGAACTTAAAATTGGCGCTCCCATCCGGTGATCCCTACAATGCTGTCAACGATTACCCACCTTCAGGAGCAACACATGAACTCTGTTACTTTGAACGAAGCAGCTGAATCCTCGAAAACTTCGGCGCCATCCGTTTCCCTGCTGTCGCTGGTCGCCGCGTTTTTCACGCTGAGCCTGCGCGAGAAGCTCGATCCTTCGTACACCGGCGCCAACGAGGACGCAGCCTACTACGGTTGCGGCATGTAATTTTCCAGTACTGCGGCGTGGCCGCAGCACGCAATAAAACACGCACCTGAAAGCCGGATCGCTGGCTTTCCGGTGCGTTTTGTTTTGGATTGTTTTGTATAAGCCAAGCAGATGAACAGGGTTGCCGCACCGCTGGCGCCGTCGGCGTAACTTGGGCCGACGCAGCAGCCTGCTGCTGTTTGTGTGCATCGGGAAATAATAGTTTCTATTGACAACGTCGATTTCCCGTATTTGTGGTTTATGATCGGCCGTATAGCAGCCTGCTTCAGAGGCCGCGTGTTTTTTCTGCCACAGCGGGACATGGATCGACTACCAACCAGCCAGCCAGCCATCGCTGCTGCATTAAGCCTCATCAACGCGCCTGCCTGTGCCTGCGACAGCGCCGGCATCATCGTCGCCGCCAATCCTGATTTGCTGGTGCTGCTTGGCGACTGCATCGAAGGGCGCGTGCTGTCCGCTTTCTTTGCTCCCGCCAGCGCCGTGTCGACAGCGGCGCTGTTGCGCGACTCGGTCATTTGCGCCCAGGGCTGGGACGGCGTGCTGCTGGCCGGCGACGAGGACATCGCAGTCCAGCTGCGCACCAAGCCGCTGGCGCTGGCCGATGGTTCGCCCGGCTGTACCGTCATCTTCGCCGACCTGCGCCGCTTCGAGCGCCACCAGGCCGAACTGCGCCAGGCGCTGCTCGAGCAGAAGGCCATCCTCGACAGCGCGTCGGTCGGCATCCTGTTCAGCAAGGGCGGGGTAATGATGTCCTGTAATTTGCGCTTTGCCGACATGTTCGGCTTCGCGCAGGACGAGATAAAAGGGCTTCCCGCGGCCCGCGTGTTTCCGTCGCCGCAGCACTACCGCGATTTCGCCGCCGAAGCCGGGCCGCAGCTGGACAATGGTTTGCCGTTCGAAAAATCCGAATTCCAGTTCCGCCGGCGCGATGGCGGATTGATCTGGTGCCGGGTGCGCGCCCAGGCGCTTGACACCGGGCGCAGCGAAGAAGGCACGATCTGGATCTTTGAGGACGTCACCGATGCGCGCCAGACGCTCGTCGAGGTGCAGGCAATCATGACGAACGCCTCGATCAGCATCTTGTTTTCCAAAAACCGCCTGATCACGCGCTACAATCGCGGTTTTGCCAAGATGTTTGGCTACGACGACAGCGAAGGCCTCGGGCTGCCTGGCCGCGTGCTCTATCCGAGCGACGAGGTCTACCAACGCGTCGGTGACGCTGCCTTCCCGCTGCTGTCGGTCGGCAAACCGTTCCAGACCGACGTCGAGATGATGCGCAAGGACGGCTCGGCGATCTGGGTGCAGCTGATCGGCTACGTCGTCAACCCGAACGACCCGGCGCAGGGCACGATCTGGATCGCCGCGGACCGCACCGAGCATAAACGGGCGGAAGAATCGCTGCGCAACACGCTGCTGGAAAACCAGGCCATTCTCGACAGCGCAGTGCTCGGCATTTCTGCGGTGAAGAATGGCTTGATCCTGCGCTGCAACCGCAAGATGGAAGAATTGTTCGGTTATGCGCCGGGCGCGATGGACGCCATTTCGATCCAGTCGCTATATGCCGACAAGGCGAGCTGGGACCTGGCGCGGCGCCAAACTGCGTGCGATTTCCGGGCCGGCCGCGTCAGCACGAACGAGCACCAGCTGGTGCGCATGGACGGCACGCTGTTCTGGGCGCGCCTGTCGGGCCGGCCGATCGACTTGTCGCGCCAGACCGGCCACTCAGTGTGGATGGTCGATGACGTCACGGCGCGCCGGGAGGCAGGGGAAGCGGTGCGGCGGGCGCGCGACGAACTCGAAGTGCGGGTGCTGGAACGCACCGCCGAACTGGCCAGTGCCAACGCGCGGCTGCAAGACGAAATCGCCGAGCGGCGCCAGGCCGAGGCGCGGGTGCACCACATGGCGTACCATGACAGCCTGACAGGGCTGCCGAACCGCGCCTTGTTGTCGGACCGGCTCGACCGCGCCATGCTGACGGCCATGCGTTCCGAACGCAAGCTGGCGGTGATGTTCATCGACCTCGACCGTTTCAAGACCATCAACGATTCGCTCGGCCACCTGACGGGCGATTTCTTGCTCAAGGAAGTGGCCGCGCGGCTGTGCCGCGCGGTGCGGGCCAGCGACACCGTGGCGCGCCTGGGCGGCGACGAATTCGTCGTGCTGGCGCCGGGCATCCGCGACACCCGCGAATGCAGTCAGGTGGCCGACAAGATGATCGAGGCGCTGGCGGCGCCGTTTCCGTTCGAAGAACACTTGCTGCACATCACGCCGTCGATCGGCATCTGCATCTATCCGGACGACGGCGGCAACGTCGAGACACTGATGCGCCACGCCGATGCGGCCATGTATCACGCCAAGGCGAACGGGCGCAACAACTACCAGTTTTTCACCGCGCGCATGAACCAGGCCGTGGCCCAGCATTTTGAACTTGAGAGCAGCTTGCGCGGCGCGCTCGCCAAGGAAGAATTCGAGCTGTTCTACCAGCCCATCATCGACATTGCCACGCGCCGGGTGCACGCGATGGAAGTGCTGCTGCGCTGGCGGCGTCCCGGCCACGGCCTGATCTTGCCCGATCATTTCATTCCGATCATCGAAGAAAACGGCCTGATCGTGCCGATCGGCGAATGGGTAATGCGGCGCGCCTGCGAGCAGAGCGTCGCATGGCTGCGCGCGGGATTGCGGCCGGTGCCGCTGGCGGTCAACCTGTCGCCGCGCCAGTTCATGAATCGTGGGCTGATCGAATCGATCCGCAGCATCATCGATGAAACCGGCATCGACCCGGCGCTGATCGAATGCGAGATCACCGAGACGGCGCTGATGCAGCACGGCGAGCAGACGCTCGAGATCCTAGGCCAGATCAACAGCATGGGAATCCGGCTGTCGATCGACGATTTCGGCACCGGCTATTCGAGCCTGGCGTACCTGAAACGATTCCCGGTCAAGAAGATCAAGATCGACCGCGCGTTCATCAAGGATCTCGAGAACAGCACGGAAGACAGGGCGATCGTGGCGGCGATCATCGCGCTGTCGAACAGCCTGCAGCTGTCGGTGGTGGCGGAAGGCGTCGAGACCGAAGGCCAGTTCGACCTGCTGCGGCGCAGCGGCTGCCAGTTCGCCCAAGGCTACCTGTTTTCGGCGCCGACCAATGCCGCCCTGGCGCAGACGCTGCTCGAGCGGCGCTGAACGCCGGAGGCGCTGCATTGAACCGCGCTAGTCGATCGTCGCGATCACCGGCGCATGGTCGGACGGCTGTTCCCATTTGCGCGGGCCGCGGTCGATCGCGCAGGCGGTGCAGCGCCCGGCCAGCGCCTGTGACAACAGGATATGGTCGATCCGCAGGCCGCGGTTGCGGCGAAACGCCAGTTGACGGTAATCCCACCAGCTAAACGACTTGTCAGGCTGCCCGAACATGCGGAATGCATCGGTCAGGCCCAGCGCGGTGAGCGCGCCAAGCGCAGCGCGCTCCTTGTCGGAGCAGTGCAGCCCGCCGGCCCACTCGGCCGGGTCGTGGACGTCGCGGTCATCGGGAGCGATGTTGTAGTCGCCCAGGATCGCCAGCTGCGGGTGGCCAGCCATCTCGTCGGCCAGCCACGCGGCGAGCGCCGCCAGCCACGCCAGCTTGTAGGCGTACTTGTCGGAGTCGACCGCCTGCCCGTTCGGCACATACACGCAAACGATGCGCATGCCATCGATGGTGGCGGCCAGGATGCGCTGCTGCGGATCGTCGAAGCGCGGATTGTTCTTGATGACGCCTGTGATCGGCAGCTTCGAGAGAATCGCCACGCCATTGTAGGTTTTCTGCCCGCTGAAGGCGACCTGGTAGCCGGCGGCGTTGATGGCGGTCAGCGGAAACTTGTCGTCCGTCAGTTTGGTTTCCTGCAGGCAGAGCACATCCACCGGATTTTCTGTCAGCCAAAGCAGCAAATGGGGCAGGCGGACTTTAAGGGAATTCACATTCCATGTTGCTATTTTCATCTTATTGCTTTGAAAAAGTGTCGGCTGGAAATGCCGTATCGGAGGTGGTTGCGCCACGCCCCACAGGACATGTGCCCAAATTAAATGGTGTCAATATGGTTCAGCGCGGCTGTGGGGATGGCAAATTGTAACAAAAAGAAGACAAAATAAAAAAACCAAGCTATTGTTACTGATAGGTAATAAATAATTGCATTTCTATAACTATAGATGTGGTATCGTTATCCCGGCCGATGTTCGTAAAAGTCAGTAACAATAATGCGCCCTCGAGACCGGTTTCGCTGCTTGAAATTGTGTCGACAGGCTGACCGTTTTTAAAAAATGTTGCAGTTTCAAATGTGAAATGTAACTCCAACATGTGTAAAGGATAAAAATGCGCAATGCATTCGAGGCGTGGGCACAACGCGATGGCCACATCGTGCGCCGCCGTGAGGACAAGCCCGAGGAATACCTGGTGTTTGAAACGCAGCGCCGCTGGGTAATCTGGCAGGCCGCACTGGCGCATGGCAAGGCAGCGACGGCGTTGCCGAAGTCGCCGGCAGCCAAGCCCGCGCACAAAGACGTTGCCGCCGTCAGCGCGCAAAAGTCGTTGCAAGCGTCGCCCGATGAAGCGGCAATGCGCAACCGCGTGCTCAATGAAGTGCTCGACGCTTTCAGCGACCTCGACGATGCCGCCGGCATCGAAGGCGCGCTCAAGGTCATCCAGAGCCTGAAGAAAAAACAGCGGGCGCTGGCGCAAGACAAGGCCGACGGCTGATGCAGTACCGGCACTACAAGGGCGGTCTTTACGAGCTGGTCTGCATGGCCACGCTCGAATCGGACCTGTCCAAAATGGTAGTCTATCGCGCGGCCGACGGGTCGATCTGGACCCGTCCCAAAGCGGTATTTTTTCAGCGCGTCGAGGTCGATGGCGCCCTGGTGCCACGCTTCGCCCCGGTGTGCTGATTACCGACTACGATTACAGATTACAGATTACAGATTACTGATCGCGCGGCCTGGCCGCGCTGGCCTTTTCGTGCCGTCATGCTTGCTCGTTTCGTCGCCACCGTGCTCTTTTTATCTGCTCCATTCTTCTTTTCGCGGGATTCTCATGCAACTGGCCAAAGCAGGCTTGAGCCTCATCTTGTCGGGCGCCGCCTGGTGCGCATTGGCTGAAACGATCGGCGCCGTCGATACCGCCTTCAAGCTGATCGGCCCGGATCACAAGGTCGTCGTCGAAGTGTTCGACGATCCGAAAGTGGCGGGGGTCAGCTGCTACCTGTCGCGCGCGAAGACCGGCGGCATCAAGGGCGCCATCGGCCTGGCCGAAGACAAGGCCGAGTCCTCGGTCGCCTGCCGCCAGGTCGGCGCGCTGTCGTTTGCCGGCCCGGTGCCGCGCCAGGAGGAGGTGTTCTCCGAGCGCGCCTCGATTTTCTTCAAGCGCGTGCGGGTGGTGCGGATGGTCGACGCCAAGCGCAACGCGCTGGTCTACCTGGTGTATTCGGACCGCCTGATCGACGGCAGCCCGCAGAACAGCGTGACGGCGGTGCCGGTGCCGGTCAGCCAGCCGATTCCGCTGAAGTAATTGACGACGCAACTGGCAACTCCATTGGCGAGCCGACAAACCGACCCCGTGACAGTGAGATTGACACTGCGCTGGAAAACCGCGGCGGCGTCGCTCGCAGTGTCAATGCTGGCCGCCGCGGCGCTCCAGGGCTGCGCCACGCTGACCGGTTCGAACCAGCAGGAGGTGGCGGTACATGCCATCCTCGACTACCGTCAAGTGAGCGGCGTCGGCTGCGTGCTGTCGAATCCGGCCGGGCGCTGGTTCGTGACGGCACCGGGCCTGGTGACGATCCGCAGGAGCGAGGGTCCGCTTGCCATCGACTGCAAGAAGGACGGCTTCGGCGCCGCCCGCGAAGTCGTCGCCTCCCGCTTCGGCACCGGCAAGTTGATTGGCAACGCCGTCGTCAGCGCGGGACTGGGCTATTACGTCGACCGCCGTTCCGGCGCCGGATTCGATTATCCTGCGACCCTGACGGTCATGCTGCGGCCTATTTCGGCAACGCCAGGATCGCCTGACCCTGCGGTGGAGCGCGGCGCCGGCACCCCGGTCTACTGAAAACCACCTTGTGATCAGACCCGGTTGATCAGGAAGGTCGTCAACAGCGCTACCGGACGCCCGGTCGCGCCCTTGGCGCCGCCCGACTTCCAGGCGGTGCCGGCGATGTCGAGGTGGGCCCAGGTGTACTTGCGGGTAAAGTTTTCGAGGAAACAGGCAGCGGTGGCGCTGCCGCCGCCCGGGGTGCCGATGTTGGCCAGGTCGGCGAAGTTCGACTTGAGCTGCTCGTTGTACGCTTCTTCGACCGGCAGGCGCCACGCAGTGTCGCCTGATTGCTTGCCGGCGGCAAGCAGTTCCGCCGCCAGCGCGTCGTGGGCGTCGTCGGCGCGGGTGAACAGGCCGCTGTTGTGGTGGCCCAGCGCGACGATGCAGGCGCCCGTCAGGGTGGCGATGTCGATCACCGCGGCCGGCTTGAAGCGCTCGCAATAGGTCAGCGCGTCGCACAGCACCAGGCGGCCTTCGGCGTCGGTGTTGAGCACTTCGATCGTCAGCCCGTTCATCGACGTCACGATGTCGCCCGGCTTGGTGGCGCGGCCCGACGGCATGTTCTCGCAGGCGGCGATCACGCCGATCACGTTCAGCTTCAGGTCCATCTCGCCGATCGCGCGAAAGGTGCCGAGGACCGAGGCGGCGCCGCACATGTCGTACTTCATCTCGTCCATCGCCGCGCCCGGCTTGAGCGAAATGCCGCCGGTGTCGAAGGTGATGCCCTTGCCGACCAGGACCACCGGCGCATCTTTCGCCTTGCCGCCATTGTGCTTGAGGACGATGAATTTCGGCGCTTCCTCGCTGCCGTTGGTGACCGACAGGAAGCTGCCCATCTTGAGCGCCTCGAGCTGCTTGCGGTCGAGCACCTCGACGTCGAAATCGTACTCCTTGGCGAGCTTTCTGGCGCTGTTGGCCAGGTAGGTCGGGGTGCAGACGTTGGCTGACAGGTTGCCCAGTTGTTTCGTCAAATCCATGCCATTGGCGATTGCCAGCGCCTCTGCCAGCGCGGCCTTGACGTGGTTGTCGACGCTGGCCGCGGCCAGCGTGACCTTGCGCACGCCGGCCGGGACCGGATCCTTCTTGCTCTTCTGGGTGTCGGTGCGAAATTCGCTCTCGTGGGCGGCGCAGACAATGGCGCGCACGGCCCACGCCAGGTCGCGCCCTTTCACATCAAGCATCGGTAGTGCGATAATGGCGTCGGCGGCGCCAAGCTGCGAGAACGCCTTGAAGGTTGCGGCGATTGCCGCAGCAAAGCTTTTTTCGCTGATTGCCTCGTCGGCGCCGACGCCAACGAGCAGCACGCGCGCCGCCGCGTGAGTGCCACTGGTGCCGTTGGCGCCGCGCAGCAGCAACGTCGAACCCGGTTTGCCGGTGATGTCGCCGGACTTGAGCGCAGCCGTGATGTCGCCGCCCTGATCGAAGGCCATGGCGGCCTGCGACAGTTTTTTGTTTTCAAATACCGCAACGGCGACACAGCCAGTCCTGGCCGCGGCGATGGTGGTTTTTGTGTCGAATGCTTTTATGCTAAAGTCCATTTGATTCTCCGTTTCGTTTGTGACGCGCTGTGCCTAACCTGTGATTATAACTTTCGAATGATCTTTCAACGCGCCCTCCGACGGGAACTGACCAGTTCTGCCGGCGCCACCTTCACGGTGCTGTTTTCAATCCTCGTCACCTGGACCCTGATTTCCATCCTTGGCCGCGCCGCCGGCGGCAAGGTCGCCTCCGGTGACGTCGTCGCGCTGCTCGTCTTTGCAGTGCTAAATTATCTGCCAACCATCCTGATCCTCACCAGCTTTATTTCGGTGCTGATGGTCGTCACGCGCAGCTACCGCGATTCCGAAATGGTGGTCTGGTTCGCTTCCGGCCAGTCGCTGGTGCGCTGGGTTGTTCCGGTGCTCACGTTCGGGCTGCCGCTGGTGCTGCTGACCGGCGCCCTGAGCCTGTTTGCCAACCCCTGGGCCAACATGAAAAGCACGGAGTTCAAACAGCGCTTCGAAAAGCGCGAAGACCTCAAGCGCGTCTCGCCCGGCCAGTTCATGGAATCGGTCTCGGCCAACCGGGTGTTTTTCGTCGAAGGCAGCGCCGCCGGCTCGAACGTGGTGCAAAACGTCTTCGTCAACACGGTCGAAAAGAACGGCAATACGGTGGTGGTGGCGAAAGAGGGCACGATCGAGGCCGACCCCGAGGGCGGCCAGTTCCTGGTGCTGAAAAACGGCCGCCGCTACCAGGGCATGCCGGGCCAGGCCGATTTTCAGGCGATGGAGTTCGAACGCTACAGCATGCGGGTGACCACCCGGGTGCCGGTGCTGGGCGCGGACATGCCGGTCGTGACGCTGTCGACCGCCGCGCTGCTGGCCGCGCCGAACCGCTACACGATGGCCGAGCTGCTGTGGCGGATTTCCGCGCCGATCATGTGCCTGGTGCTGCTGCTGCTCGCCATTCCGCTCGGCTTCGTCAATCCGCGCGCCGGCAGTTCGGCCAACCTGATCCTGGCGATGCTGATCTTCATCACCTACAGTAACCTCGTCAAGCTGACCGAGGCCAGCGTCAAGCAGGGCAATGCCAGCTTCGGCGCCGCCTGGTGGCCGCTGCACCTGCTGGTGGTGCTCGGCGTGCTGGCGCTGTTCGCCTGGCGCCTGAACGTCAATCACCGCTACCATCCGCTGGTGCTGCTGAACGCCTTCAAGCACCGCCAGGCCCCGCGCGAGGCCATTGCCCAATGAAGATCCTCCAACGTTATTTTGCCGTCAATATCGCGCAGGCGGTGTTTTTCGTGCTGGTCGCGCTGCTGTCGCTGACCGCCTTCATGGACCTGACGGGCGAACTCGGCTCGGTCGGCCAGGGCGGCTACATGATCCAGCACGCCTTTTTGTATGTGCTGATGCTGCTGCCGGGGCATGTGTACGAAGTGATGCCGATGGCGGCGCTGATCGGCACCATCTACACGATGGCGCAATTTGCCGCCAGTTCCGAATTCACCATCATGCGCGCCTCCAGCATGTCGACCCGGATGGCGGCATGGATGGTCTTCAGGGTCGGCATCGTGTTCGTGCTGATCACCTTCGTGTTCGGCGAACTGATCACGCCGCGCACGGCGCCGCTGGCCGAGCGGCTCAAGCTGAGCGCGAAGGGCGCCGCCGTGTCGCAGGAATTCCGCTCGGGCATGTGGACCAAGGACATCGTGCGCAGCGACGGCGTGCGCGGGCCAGTGACCGGCTCGCGTTTCTTCAACGTGCGCCAGTTTCGCGCCGACGGCCAGCTGGTGGGCGTCAACCTGTACGAGTTCGACACCAATTTCCGCCTGCGCTCGCTGATCACGGCGGCCAGCGCCACCTTCGAAGGCAACAACACCTGGCGCCTGGCCGACGTCACCGAGACGCTGTTTTCGAACAGCCGCGTGCTGCCGGCGCCCGGCCAGGCAGCGCCGGACGGCGCCCGGATGCAGAACACCTACGGCCAGGAGACCAGCGCGGTGGCCACGCGCAAGCTGGCTGGCATGGACCTGATCTCGGAAATCACGCCGAAAATCCTGTCGGTGTCGTCGTCCGACCCGGACCGCATGTCGGCCAACGAGCTGGCGGTGTACACCCGTCACCTGGCCGAAAACAAGCAGGGGACCGACCGCTTCAAGATCGCGTTCTGGAAGAAGCTGATCGACCCGCTGGCCATTTTCGTGCTGATGGCGCTGGCGCTGCCGTTCGCCTACCTGCACTCGCGCAGCGGCGGCGTCAGTCTGAAGATTTTTATCGGCATCATGATCGGAGTAAGTTTTATGTTGATTAACACGCTGTTCTCGCATCTCGGCCTGCTCTCGACCTGGCCGCCGTTTTTCACCGCAATCGCCCCTAGCCTGCTGTTTCTGACGCTGGCGCTGGGCGCGTTGTGGTGGGTGGAGCGGCACTGATGGGCGCGCGCGCCCTGGTCCTGTTCGCGCACGGCGCACGCGCCGCCTCGTGGGCAACGCCGTTCGAACGCTTGCGCGAGATGACGGCGGCACAGGCGTCGCCGGTGCCGGTGTCGCTGGCTTTTCTTGAACTGATGGAGCCGCGCCTGCCGGCCGAGATGGCGCGGCTGGTCGCAGCCGGCGTCGATGAGGTCACCGTGGTGCCGGTTTTTCTGGGCCAAGGCGGCCATCTGCTGCGCGACTTGCCGCTGCTGGTGGCGCAGCTGAAAATCGATTATCCCGGCATCGCCATCAAGGTCGTCGGCGCGATTGGCGAAGACTTGGCGGTGCAGCAAGCGATGACCGCGTACTGCGTGGCCGCGCTGACGTAACGCTCAGGCCCGACGCGGCACTGCCAGTGGGCTCGTCACCGCGTCCTCGTTGGCGGCCTGGTGCTCGCGCCGCGCCAGGGCGTCGCCCAGCATCACCAGCACCGGGCCATGCGCCGTCTCGAGGCCTAGCGCCAGCGTGGCGAGGGTCAGGCGCAGGATGCGCTGGTCGGGCCGGCTGCAGTTTTCCACCACGATGACGGGCGTGTCGGCGCCGCGGCCCTGATCGAGCAGGCGCTGGGCGGTGATGATTGCTTCGCGTCCGCCCATGTACTGCACCAGCGTGTCGGTGTCGGGCACTTGCAGCTGCCCGGCATGCTCGGGCGCGGTGCTGGACGTGAAAAACGCCACGCTGCGGGCCACGCCGCGCCGGGTCAACGGCTGCTTGGCCGCCGCCGCCGCCGCCAGCGCGGTCGTGATGCCGGGGACCACCTCGACCTCGACGCCGGCTTCCTCCAGCGCCCGCAGTTCTTCATCGGCACGGCCGAACAGCATCGGATCGCCGCCCTTCAGACGCACCACCACGGCGTATTTGCGCGCGCAGTCGAGCATTTGCTTGTTGATGAAGGCCTGGGCGGTCGACAGTCTGCCGCAGCGTTTTCCCACCGCAATTTTTACCGCCTGCGGGCACAATTCGAGCATCTCGGGCGTCACCAGCGCGTCGTGCAGCACAACGCCGGCTTGCGCCAGCAGCCGCGCGCCGCGCAAAGTGACCAGATCCTGGGCGCCGGGGCCGGCGCCCACCAGATAGACTTTTCCGAGTACGTTCACGCCGATCGCTCCGCTTACGCGCCGAGCCTGATCATGCCCGCGGCGACCGTCTGGTGCGTCACTTCGTCGATCAGGATGAAAGCGCCGGTGGCGCGGATGTCGTCGTAGGCGTCGGCTGCCAGCGGCTGCTGCACCGTCAGCGCAATGCGGGCGATGTCGTTGAGCTTGAGCCCGTCGGCCGGATGGCGCTGCTGGGTGTTGATGTCCAGCAGCGTGTCGACCTGGGTCACCTTGGCGCCGGTTTGCCGGGTGCCGTGCTTGATCCAGTACTTGCGCCGCAAATCGAGCGGTTCGTCGGCCATCCAGCAGACGTCGGCGACGACGTTTTTCAGCAACGTGGCCGGCTGGGCCGCGTTTGCCAGCAGGTCGCCGCGCGAGATGTCGAGGTGTTCGTCCAGCAGCAACGTGATCGACTGGCCGGCCACCGCCGACGCGTGCGAGCCTGCCAGCGTGACGATGTCCTTGACGGTGGCGCGCTGGCCGGACGGCTGCACCACCAACTGGTCGCCGACGCTGACCTTGCCTGCCTCGATGCGGCCCATGTAGCCGCGGAAGTCGTTGGCCTGGTGGCCGTTGTGGCGCGCCACCAGCTGCACCGGGAAACGGAACGGCGCGTGGTGCGACTGGTCGTGTACCGACAGCGATTCGAGCAATTCGATCAGGGTCGGACCCTGGTACCACGCCATCTTCGCGCTCGGCTCGACGACGTTGTCGCCCGACAGCGCCGACAGCGGGATCGGCGTGATGTCTTTCAGGCCCAGCGTGGCGGCGAACTCGCGGTAGGCCTTGACGATGCGCTCATACACCTGCTCGTCGTAGCCGATCAGGTCCATCTTGTTGACGGCAACGACAATGTGCTCGATTTTGAGCAGATGGGCGATCGTCGAGTGGCGCTTGGTCTGGATCAGCAGGTCGACACCGCCGTCTTCGCGCAGTTTGACTTTCGAGACGTCGATCAGGATGATCACCGCGTCGGCGGTCGAGGCGCCGGTCACCATGTTGCGGGTGTACTGCTCGTGGCCCGGGGTGTCGGCGATGATGAACTTGCGCTTCGGCGTGGCGAAGTAGCGGTAGGCGACGTCGATCGTGATGCCTTGCTCGCGCTCGGCCTCGAGGCCGTCGGTCAGCAGCGACAGATCGACCGCGTCGCCCACGGTGCGCTTGTGCTTCGAGCGCGACATGGCGTCGAGCTGGTCGGCAAAAATGCCCTTGCTGTCGAACAGCAAGCGGCCGATCAGGGTGCTCTTGCCGTCATCCACCGAGCCGGCGGTAATGAAGCGCAGCAGGCCGGAAGCTGCGTCCGGCTGTTCGGCAAGCTGGTTGTCAATCGTGGCGTTCATCAGAAGTATCCTGCTTTCTTGCGTTTTTCCATCGACGCTTCGGAGGTCTGGTCGTCCATCCGGGTGGCGCCGCGTTCGGTGATTTGGGTAATGGCCGTCTCGGCGATGATCGCTTCGACGTCCGCTGCGCTGGACGACACCGGGCAGGTGCACGAGATGTCGCCGACAGTGCGAAAGCGCACCATCTGGGTTTCGACAATTTCGCCTTCCAGCGCCGGCGTCAGGTCCGTCAGCGGCACCAGCAAGCCGTTGCGTGGGATGACCTGGCGCTCGTGGGCAAAGTAGATCGGCGGCAGTTCGAGGCCTTCGCGCTGGATGTAGAGCCAGACGTCCAGCTCGGTCCAGTTCGAGATCGGGAACACGCGCATGTTTTCGCCCGGGTGGACGCGCGTGTTGTACAAGTCCCACAGTTCGGGGCGCTGGGCCTTCGGGTCCCACTGGCCGAATTCGTCGCGGAACGAAAAAATGCGTTCCTTGGCGCGGGCTTTTTCTTCGTCGCGGCGGGCGCCGCCGATGCAGGCGTCGAACTTGTGCTCGGCGATCGTCTCGAGCAACGTCACGGCTTGCGCCGAGTTGCGCGAGTCGGTGGCCGGATTGCGCAGCCGTACGGTGCCGCGTTTGATCGACTCTTCGACCGAGCCGACGATCAGGCGTTCGCCCAGTTCGGCGACGCGCTTGTCGCGGAAGGTGATCACTTCGGCGAAGTTGTGGCCGGTGTCGATGTGCACCAGCGGGAACGGGAATTGTCCCGGGCGAAAAGCTTTTTCGGCCAGCCGCAGCATCACCACCGAATCTTTGCCGCCCGAGAACAGCAGGGCCGGGTTGGCGCATTCGGCCGCCACTTCGCGCATGATGTGGATCGCCTCCGATTCGAGGGCGTCGAGGTGACGCGCGTTCATCACGTCGCTCAGGCGGGGAAGCGCGGCGGGCAGGGTGTCGTTCTGGTTGTTCATTGGCAATGCCTTGTTGTGTGGCGAGGTTGTGACTTGAGTGCCTTGCTTGACTACCTTACGCGGCCACGGATTTGATGCGGATCAGTTTGCCGTCGACCATGTGCAGGCCGCATTCCTTGGAGTCGGGGTTTTCCCACCACCAGCGCCCGGCGCGCACGTCTTCGCCAGGCTGCACGGCGCGGGTGCACGGCGCGCAGCCGATCGACGGAAAACCCTGGTCGTGCAAGGCGTTGTACGGCACGTTGTTGGCGCGAATGTAGTGCCAGACGTCTTCCTCGGACCAGTCGGCCAGCGGATTGAACTTGGTCATGCCGTGGGCCGCATCGATCTCCTCGATCGCCAGTTCGGCGCGGGTAGTCGACTGGGCGCGGCGCTGGCCGGTGACCCAGGCGCGGTTGCCGGCCAGCGCGCGGCCGAGCGGCTCGACCTTGCGAATGCCGCAGCACGCGCGGCGCATCTCGACGCTGTCGTAGAACGCGTTCAGGCCGTTTTCGGCAACGTACGCGTCGACCGCCTGCGCGTTCGGCTGGTACAGCGCGATGGCGTAATCGTAGCGCGCCTTGACGGCGTCGACGACGGCCAGCGTCTCCGGATGCAGGCGGCCGGTATCGAGCGAAAAAATGGCGATCGGCAGGCCGGCCTTGAGAATCAGGTCGGTCAGCACCATGTCTTCGGCCGCCAGGCTGGACGCAAATACGGCCGGCGAAAAATCGCGTGCGATGCGTTCCAGCGTGGCTTGGGTAGCGCCGACCAGCGAGCTCAGCTCATGGCTCAGCCCTTGGGTCAACTCGTGCGTCATGTCGTTCATGTGTTCCTCTCAGATGCCGTAGCCGATGTCGCCGCTGTCGACACGCACGTCGCGTGCATGGCGGCGAAACAATGGCAACTCCTGGTCGACCGAGGCCTGGTAGGTTTCGGTAAACACGGTCAAGCCCTTGAGCGTGGCGTGGATATCGCGCTCCGGCGGCGGCGCATAGGCGTCGAAGCCGACCCGGTGCATCGAAAACAGCTGGTCGCGCAGGACGTCGCCGATGGCGCGCAGTTCGCCCTTGTAGCCGAGCCGCTTGCGCAGGTTGAAAGCGATCGAGTAGCCGCGTCCGTCGGTAAATTTCGGGAAATCGACGGCGACGACGGCAAATTTTTCAAGGTCGGCTTGCAGCGCTTCGGGCCGTTCGTCGGCGCCGATCCAGACGCCAATGTCGGCGCGGGCGGCGAGCGAGTCGCGCTGGGCCAGCCAGACGGCGAGCGGCACGATGATTCTGCCTTCAGCAACGACGACGCTGTCGGCCGCTTCCTCTTCCTCGAGCCTGAGCACGCTCCAGTCGTCGGCGACGACTTCACGGCCCTTGATGATCTGGGGGTACGTTTCAAGCATAGTGGTCTTCTCCAACCAGGTTGTTGGCCACGATCGGCGTGGCGTACACGTGTTCCTTGAACGGTGCGACGCCGAGGCGCTGGGCGGTATCGACGAAGCGTTCGTCCTCGAAGCGCTCGCGCACGTACACCTGCAGCAGGCGGTCGATCACTTCCGGCATTTGCAGCGCCGAAAAAGACGGCCCGATGATCTTGCCGATCGCCGCCGCGTTGCCCTGGGCGCCGCCGATCGAAACCTGGTACCACTCGCTGCCGTCCTTGTCGACGCCGAGCACGCCGATCGAGCCGACGTGATGGTGGCCGCAGGCGTTGATGCAGCCGGAGATGTTCAGTTCGATGTCGCCGATGTCGTGCTGGAAGTCGAGGTTGTCGAAGCGCTCGGCAATCGCGGCGGCAATCGGCAGCGACTTGGCGTTGGCCAGCGAGCAGAAATCGCCGCCCGGGCAGCAGATCATGTCGGTCAACAGGCCGATGTTGGGCGTTGCCAGGCCGTGTGCCTTGGCTTCCTGCCACAGCGCAAACAGCCGGCTTTGCGGCACGTCGGCCAGCACGACGTTCTGCTCGTGGGTGACGCGCAGTTCGCCGAAGCTGTAGCGGTCGGCCAGATCGGCCATGAAGTCCATCTGGGCGCAAGTGGCGTCGCCCGGCGGCACGCCGGTTTTTTTCAGCGACAGCACCACGGCCGCGTAGCCTGGCCGCTTGTGCGCGAAGATGTTGCGGCGCAGCCAGTTGGCGAAAGCCTTGTTGTCCTTGTGTTCTTCGATGCCGGCGGCCGGATCGACGTTTGGCAGCGTCTCGTACGCCGGCGCGGTAAAGTAGGCGGAAACGCGCGCGATCTCTTCGGCCGTCAGTGTTTCGGCATTGTCCTTCAGGTCGGCCCATTCGGCTTCGACCTGGCGCGTGAATTCCTCGACGCCGAGCGCCTTGAGCAAAATCTTGATGCGCGCCTTGTACTTGTTGTCGCGCCGGCCGTACTGGTTGTAGACGCGCATGACCGCTTCGGTGTAGGTCAGCAAATGCTGCCACGGCAGGAAGTCGCGGATCACGCTGCCCAAAATCGGGGTGCGGCCCATGCCGCCGCCGGCCATGAATTTGAACCCGACTTCGCCGGCCGCATTGCGCACCACGGTCAGGCCGATGTCATGCACGGCAATCGCGGCGCGGTCTTGTTCGGCGCCGTTGACGGCGACCTTGAACTTGCGCGGCAGGGCAAGGAATTCGGGGTGGAAGGTGCTCCACTGGCGCAGCACTTCGCAAAACGGCCGCGGATCGATGATTTCATCGTGGGCGACGCCGGCGAACGGGTCGGACGTGGTGTTGCGGATGCAGTTGCCGGACGTCTGGATCGCGTGCATCTCGACCGTGGCCAGTTCGGCCAGGATGTCGGGCGTGTGCTCTAGTTCGACCCAGTTGAACTGGATGTTCTGGCGCGTCGTGAAGTGGCCGTAACCGCGGTCGTACTTGCGCGCAATATGGGCGAACATGCGCATCTGGCTCGACGACAGCAAGCCATACGGCACGGCGATGCGCAGCATGTAGGCGTGGCGCTGCATGTAGAGGCCGTTCTGCAGGCGCAGCGGCACGAATTCGGCTTCGCTCAGTTCGTCGCTGAGGCGGCGCTGCACCTGGTCGCGGTACTGGGCGATGCGTTCGCGCACGATGAGGTGATCATACTGGTCGTAACGATACATGGTTCGGTCCTAAAGCGGATGATGCGGGGCGGGAGGCGTGGCGCTGCCCCAAACTGACCCCAATAGTAATAAACTCTCTCTATATTCCAAACTACCGAGAATTTATTTGCTTATATTCGTATGGAGCATAAGCATTCTTATAAAATGCGCTTGCAACATGCCGACAGCATAAACCGATTTTCCACAAGACACCGATGAACCTTCACCAATTACGCTTCGTGCGCGAAGCCGTGCGCCAGAATTACAATCTGACCGATGCCGCAAAAGCATTATTTACGTCGCAGCCTGGCGTGTCGAAAGCCATCATCGAGCTGGAGGACGAGCTTGGCGTTGACATTTTTACACGTCATGGCAAGCGCATCCGCGGCCTTACCGAGCCGGGCCGGCTGGTGCTCGGGTCGGTCGAACTGATCATGCAGGAAATCGACAGCCTCAAGCGCATCGGCAAGGAATTCGCGGCCCAGGACAGCGGCAGCTTCACCATCGCCACCACCCACACCCAGGCGCGCTACATCCTGCCCAAGGTGGTGCAGGGCTTCATGCTGAAATACCCGAAAGTGCGCTTGTCCTTGTTGCAAGGCAACCCGCGCCAGATTGCCGAGATGGTCAAGGGCGACCAGGCCGACCTGGCGATCGCCACCGAATCGATCGCCAGCGTGGATGGCTTGATCACCTTGCCGTGTTATCAATGGGAACACGTGGTGGTGGTGGGGCTGGACCATCCGCTGCTCAAATCGAAGGCGGTGTCGCTGGAGGAAATCGCGGCGTACCCGCTGATTACCTACGACAGCGCGTTTGCCGGCCGCAACAAGATCGATCATGCTTTCGGCCTGCGCGGCTTGAAACCCGACGTGCTGCTCGAGGCGATCGACGCCGACGTCATCAAGACGTATGTCGAACTTGGCATGGGCATTGGTATCATAGCGGGCATGGCGTTCGATCCCGAGCGCGACAAGAACCTGCGGGCGATCCCGGTTGGCCACCTGTTCGGCATGAACGTGTCGCGCGTGGCGGTCAAGCAGGGCGCCTACCTGCGCAGTTACATTTACACTTTCATCGAGCTGCTGGCGCCGGCCCTGAACCGCAAAATGGTCGAGTCGGCCATGAGCGGAGCGAAAGAAACCTACGAGCTGTAACGCCATTGGCGACATCACGCGTGACATATAACGCTTCAGACATAACGCTTGAATAAGAAAATCATGATTACCGAACAATCCGCACAATACTACGCCAAGAGCGCCATTCATCACGACCGGGTCTACGACAAGCCAGAGCGCCAGCACGACCTGGCCGACATGCGGCGTCACGTCGCCGAGGCGCTGCATGGCCATGTCGTGCTCGAACTGGCCTGCGGCACCGGCTACTGGACCGAGGTGATCGCGGCGAGCGCCGATTCGGTGGTGGCCACCGACATCAACGCCGAGATGATCGCGTTGGCCGAACGGCGCGCGCTGCCCCGTGAAAAAGTGCAGTTGCGGGTGGCCGACGCCTATGACTTGCCGGCCGATATCGGCAGCTACACGGCCATTTTCATCGGCTTCTGGTGGTCGCACGTCAAGCGCGAGCAGCAGGAGAAATTTCTCGCCCACTTGCGCGCCAGGGCCGGCGACGTGGTGCTGGTGCTGCTCGACGATGCCTACGTCGAGGGCAGCAGCGACACGGTGGCGCGCACCGACCTGGAAGGCAACACCTACCAGATCAGCGTCACCGCCGCCGGCGAGCGCTACGAAATCCCGAAGACCTATCCGTCCGACAGCGCGCTGCGCAAGAAAATGGCGTCAATGGTGCGCGAGATCAAGATCGTGCGGCGCGACTACTACTGGATGCTGACCTGCCGGCTCAAATAAAAAATAGCCCAGCGAACAATAAAAAATAACAGCGAAAAAAAGCGGGGCCAGGCCGGTTGGCCTGGCCCCGCTTTTCGCGGGACAGTTACTTAAAATTAATAACGTCGCTTAGAACGAGTGGCGCACGCCAACCGTCAGCGCCGTCGGGTCAGCACCGAACGCGGTGGCTGGCGGCGTGACGTTGGTGCTTGAGGTATTGAAGCCGAATACGCCCAGGTTGTTGTTGTCCAGCGACGCGTAGGACGCGTACAGATTGGTGCGCTTCGACAAGGTGTAGCTGTAGGCCAGCGTGAAGGCATTGCCCTTGGCGCCGTTTGCCGTCTTGTTCTGCTGCAGGTTAACAAACGCCTTGCCTTGGCCGAGCGCCATCGATGCGCCGACGTTGACTTGCTCGAACTTGTTGTTCGGACCGGTCTGGTCGCCGACCATGTAATTGCCCTTGAATTCCAGGTCGCCGACCTTGTAGCCGGCGCCGATGACGTATTCCTTGTCGTCGCCAGCCGCCAGCCGGGTTACTACCTGGTAGCCGCCGCCGATGTAGACCGGGCCGTTGGCAAACTCGAGCGCAACGCCTTTCAGGTTGTTCGACGGCAGGCCGTTGGCCGCTTCGCCGGCGCTGTAGGCGGCGCTGCCGGTGAAGCCGCTCAGCGCGGTGCTTTTGTAGTTGACCGAATTGCTCAGGCGGCGCGTCAGGCGGTTGGTGCCGAATGCGCTCAGGTTGCTGCCGTAGAAGCCCTGGCCGAGGATGTCGGTGGCGGCGCCGACCGCAGCGATCGGGGAGTACTCGCGGCCGATGGTGACGGTGCCGAAATCGCCTTGCAGGCCGACCACGGAACGGCGGCCGAACAGCGCGCTGTCACCGATGCCGGAGTCGATCGCGTAGCCGCCTTCGATATTGAACAGCGCTTTCAAGCCATTGCCGAGGTCTTCGGTGCCGCGAAAGCCGAAACGGCTGCTCGACTGGTTGCCCGAGTTGATGCGGGTCTGACTCTTGGCGCCAGGCGCGCCGGTGTCTTCGAGCGAGATGGCGGCATCGGCCACGCCGTAGATGGTGACGTTGGATTGGGCAGCAGCGAGCAGGGGCACGGACGCGAACAGGGCGAGGACGAGACGTTTGTAATGCATGGGGAATCTCCGAAAAAAGAAGGTAACAAAAGGTGCGACAAGATTGAGGTAGTTCACGACGAACCCCCCATGATCGATCGGTATTGTATCAGAGCAATATGTCATTTTCATGACATGCGCGATTTTCATGCGTTTTTTAAAACCTGCCTGTTTACGCAGCGCCCGGCGTGGCGGCGCGCCGGGGCAGCGGCAGCACGATGTCGATGCGGGTGCCGGGCGGCTCGTCCGAGTTGATGGTGATGGCGCCATCCATCGCCCAGACCCGCTCGCGCATCCCCACCAGCCCCAGCGATTGGGCTTTTTCCATGTCTTCGGCGGCGATGCCGCGGCCATCGTCGCGCACCGTCAGCAGCACTTCGCCGTTGATGCGGAACAAAGTGATGGTAACGCTGCAGGCCCCGGAGTGGCGGGCGATGTTGGTCAGCGCTTCTTGCACGATGCGATAGATCGCCGTGCTGGCGCTGTCGTCGAGCACCAGTTCGCCCTCGTCCGCATACAACAGGCAGGCAATGTTGTAGCGCTGGATGAAATCGTCGCGCAAGCCTTGCAGCGCAAAGTACAGGCCGCCTTCGTCGAGCGAGCGCGGCCGCAGGTTGGTGGCGATCCGGCGCAACGAGTTGATGGCCGTGAGCAGGTTCTGCTGCATGCCCTGCATCAGGCGGGCGCTGTCCTGGCCGGCCTTGTTCTGCTGCAGCAGCGCCAGGTCCATTCGCAACGTCGCCAGCAATTGGCCGAGGTCGTCATGCAATTCGCGCGCGATGTGGGTGCGTTCCTCTTCGCGGATGGTTTGCAGGGCGGCCGACAATTGCCGCAGTTGCGCATGCGAGCGGCTCAGCTTTTCCTGAACCTGGTGGCGTCCGCTGACGTCGCGCAGGATGATGGTGTGGATCGCGGCGCCGTTGTCCTGCATGGTCGACACCGAGCCTTCCAGCGGAAACGTTTCGCCGTTGGCGCGGATGCCGCTGACGGCGTAGTCGGTGGCGCGCCGGCCGACCCGGCCGGTGTCGCCGAAATAGGCGGCAGCGCCGTCGCCGGTGACCGGTTCGGGAGTGAGGAAGCGGCGCAGTACGCTGCCCTGCATGTCGTCGATGCTGGTGCCAAACATCGCCGCCGCCGACGGATTGGCCATGACGATGGTGTTGGCGTCGTCGGTGGAAATGATGGCTTCGCTGGCATGGTGGATGATGACGTCGCCATGCTCATGCGCCGCGCGCGCGCGCGCCGGCCAGCGCGCCAGCGCGTAGCCGCCTGCCAGGCCCAGTGCCAGGGCAAGCGCACCGGGAATCCGCAAAAACGCGCTGGTTGCTCGATGCATTTACATCTGCTTGAACAGGTGCAAAAAACTGCGGCTCACTTCGAGCTTGTCCGGCTTGCCTTTGATCAGCACCAGGTGACGGCCGCGAATGTCGCGGGTGACGCCTTCGATGGCGTTGACGTTGACCAGCGTGGCGCGGTGAATCTGCCAGAACAGCGCCGGGTCCAGTTCTTCGGTCAGGTCGCGCACCGGTTTGCGGATCAGCGCCTCGAAGCGCTCGCTCTGCACGCAAGTGTATTTATCGTCGGAACGGAAAAACAGGATCTCCCCGACCGGAATCATGCGCAAATCCTGGCCGATGCTGGCCTGTATCCAGTGCAGGTAGCTTGGCTTGGGCGTCGCCATTTTCTGCGCCGGTTGCGACAGCATCCGGGTCACGCTGTCGCTCATGTTCATGCTCACCGCATTGGCGTCCTTCGGCCTGGCCAGCCGCTCCTTCAGGCGCGCCACCGTCACCTGCAGCCGCTCCGGCTCGGGCGGCTTGAGCACATAATCGACCGCGCCGCGCTCGAACGCCTCGACGGCGTACGGGTCGTAGGCAGTGACGAACACGATGTTGCTGTGTCCGCCGATCTGGCGCGCCGCGTCCATGCCGGAGGTGCCGGGCATGCGAATGTCGAGGAAGGTCAGGTCGGGATGAAGCCGGGCGGCCAGCGCAACCGCTTCTTCGCCGTTCTTGGCTTCGCCGACAATGTCCAGTTCCGGCCACGCCTTGAGCAGGCGCATGCGCAACTGGTCGCGCATCAGTCTTTCGTCGTCGGCAATAATTGCTGTTGGCATAGTCAATTCGGCTGGCGGAAAGAGAAGTGCTAATTATTCAACGAATCGACGATTTACGCAATCGGAGCATGTTCACCGGTGCGCTCGCCAATCGGCTTGCTGTGCTGCCTGCTGCACGGCGCCACCCTATTTCGACAGCTGGTAGGGAACTTCGATCGTGGCGATGACGCCACTGGGCGCATTGGCGGCGATGTGCAACTGGCCGCCGTTGCCGTGCAGCAGTTTGAGGCGCGTGCGGATGGTCGGCAGGCCCAGGCCGGTACCGTCGCTCGGCACCACGCCGAAGCCGGCGCCGTCGTCGGCAACGATGACGCGCAAGCTGTCGCCGGCCACTTCCGCGGCGATCTTCAAGGTCCCGCCATCCGGCTGGCATTCGAGGCCGTGCTTGATGGCGTTCTCGACCAACGACTGCAGCATCATCGGCGGGAAGGCGGCCGAGCGCAGCTGTTCCGGCACCTGCAGCTCGATCGTCAAACGCTCTTCCATGCGCATCTTGAGCAGGTTCAGGTACGCCTTGACCATGTCGACTTCGCGCCCGAGGGGGGTGACGACGTTATCGCGCATCTGCGGCAGCACCGCGCGCAGGTATTGGATCAGGCTGCGCTGCATGGCCGAGGCGCGCGGCGGATCGACCTGGATCAGGTGCTCGACCGAGGCCAGGGTATTGAACAGGAAGTGCGGCTCGACCTGCGCCTGCATCATCTGCATCTTCGCTTCCGACAACTGGCGCTGCATCGATTCGCGCTCGACGGCGGCGTTGGCGATCTGGGTCTGGGCTTCGGCGCGCTTCTTGCCGCCGACCAAAGCCTTGGTGGCGAACAAGGCCAGCACCAGCAAGGTGACGAAGCTCTTGAACCAGGTCGAGGCCTGCTTGTGATAGCGCGTCACCTTCGCTTCGGCCGCATCGTTGACTGCCGTCTCGATGGCGTTCGACAGTTCTTCGCTGATCTGCGGCGGCAGGGCGATGTGGACTTCGTTGCCGTCGTCGCCGCGCTGCGCTTTTGGTCGCGGATTGAAACGGATGCCGCTGTCGTCGATCAGGATGGTGGTTTCTTCCTTCTTGTTCGGCTTCTTGTCGTCGCGCATGACGATTTCTTCGCCGCCACCGGAAAACAGCTCATCCTGCAAAATTTTGCCGGCAATCAGGGCCAGTGCGGCGAACAGGAAAAATTTCCACCACGACAGCTGGCTGACCCAGGTGGCCGTGGCGTCGAAGATGCGGTGCAGCCAGCGCAGGACGCTGGCGATCGATTGCAAAGAGGCACGCCGTGTTTGCATGGGTGGTCCGTGGTGATCAATATGAGTCGAACATGAATGCCATCAAGATGATGCAACCTTACGCCAAACGCCGGCGCCACCGCCAGCGCTGTGCGACAGCTTGCAGGTTGACAGGGATGAGCGGCATGGCGAGATGAGGCGCGGTTGCGCCTTTCGCCAGCGGCCAGGGGCGGGCTCAATCGCTGCTGGCGGCGGCAACCAGCAGTTGCTCGGCAGCTTCGGCGCTCAGGGGTTCCTTGAAATACAGCCCCTGCATTTCGTCGCAGTGGTGGGTCCTGAGAAAATCCATCTGGGCCCGCGTTTCGACGCACTCGGCAACCACGGTCAGGTTCATGTTGTGGCCGATGTCGATCAGGCATTTCGCCATCGGCCCGGTGCGCGTTTGCGGCGAGATCTGGTGCACCGCGGTCTTTGCCATCTTGACGTGCGACAGCGGCAGTTTTTGCAGGAAGTTCAGGTCCGACATGCCGTCGCCGAAAGCATCGACCGAGCGCAGCACGCCCAGTTCGCTCAATTGCCCGAGCACCTCGGCACCCAGCACATGATTGCTGACCAGGCCTTCTTCGCGCAGTTCGACTTCCAGGCTCGACGGCGCAAGCTGGAAGCGCGCCAGCACGTCGGCCGTTTGCTGGACAAAATGCGGCCGGCCGTATTCGCGCCGCGACACGTTGATCGACACCGGCAGGTTGGCAAAGCCGGCCTTTTTCAGGCGCCGGAGGAAGGCGCAGGTGTGCTCCAGCACGAGCTCGCCGAACGGCACGATCATGCCGTTTTCCTCTGCCTCCGGCAGGAACGAGGCTGGCAGCAACAGGCCTTGCTCGGCATGGTTCCAGCGCAGCAAGGCCTCGAATCCCTTGATGCGCCCGCTCCGCAGGCAGATTTTCGGCTGGAACAGCAAGAACAGTTCATGGTTGTCGATGGCGCGGCGCATGCAATCCTCGAATTGCAGTTTGGCCTCGCTGGTGGTTTTCATGTCGGACGAGAAAAAGTGGACGTCGTTCTTGCCGCTGGCCTTGGCGTGGTACATGGCGACATCGGCCGCCCGCACCAGTTCGAACGCGGTGGCGCCGTCGTGCGGATAGACGGCCACGCCGATGGCGGCGCCAATCCCGATCTCGGTACCGCCGAACGCCACCGGCCGCGACATGCACTGGCGCAGCCGCTGCACCATGCGCAAGGTGAACCGCAGCGACGGCTGGTTGACCAGCACCAGCACGAATTCGTCGCCGGACAGGCGGGCCACGGTGTCGCTCTCGCGCACCGACGACGACAGCCGCTCGGCCACCGCGGTAAGGACGGCGTCGCCGGCCCCGTGGCCAAGGGTGTCGTTGATTTTCTTGAAGCCGTTCAAGTCCATCAGCACGGTTGCCACCAGTGATTTGTTGCGCTGCGCCGTGTGGATGGCCTGTTCGAGCCGGTCCCACAGCAAGGTGCGGTTGGCCAGGCCGGTGAGGGCGTCGTGGTTGACTTCATGCTCGAGATGGGCGGTGCGCTGCTTGAGCGCGGTGACGTCGTTGATGACGCCGATGAAATGGGTGACCCGGCCTTTGTCGTCGGCGACCGGCGTGATGGTCAGATCGTTCCAGAACAGCTCGCCATTCTTGCGCTGGTTGCGGAACGTGACGTTGAGCTCGCGGCGCTCCAGGATGGCGCGGCGCAGCAGCGCGCGCGTGTCGGCATCCATGCCGGGCGCGGCCATGAAGCGCGAATCGCGCCCGACCGCTTCTTCGAGACAGTAGCCGGTAATGCGCTCGAACGCCGGGTTGACGTACTCGATCGGATTGTCCTGGCCGCTGCAGCAGGTGATGAGGATGCCGTTGCTGGCCGCGTGCAGGGCGCGCTCGCGCAGGCGCAGTTGCTCCTGCTGCTGGTGGCGCAGCGAGACGTCGAGCCCCATGCCGCACAGATAATATTTCTCGTCACACTTGATGCGGGCGCCAGTGAGCAGGTAAGGCGTGCCATGGCCATTCTTGTCGATCAGCTTGGCTTCGGTGAAGACCTGGTCGCCGCGCTCGAACACCTGGCGGATTTTTTCGTCGATCCTGGGTTTTTCAATCAGGTCGAACATATCGAGTGCCCGGGCAGTGAGCATTTCTTCGGCACTGCAACCGGTCACCGCTTCGAGGGTTTTATTCCACATGACGAATGTCGTGTCTTCGCGCAACACGTAAAACGTGCCGGGCAGGATGTTGATGATCGACCGCAAATGCATGCTGCCGATCTGCGCGCTTTCCGAGCAGTCCCGGGCAACCGAGAACAGCGCTGCGCAGCCGCAGAAAAGGCCGTCGGCGTCGGTCTGCGGTTCGAGCGTGAGGTCAGCCTGCAGCGCGGCCCCGGGATCGGCCCGATCGGCCTCAAGCGCGGTCGCGGAATCGGCGTGCGGCGCGGCCGCCGCGGGCCGGGCGAGCGCGACCGGCAGTTGCAGCGCCGCGCCAGCCAGTTGCAGCGCAGACCAGCGCGACGCCACTTCGGTGGCGCTGGCGTCGCTCAGCAAGGTGCCGACCAGGCGGTTGATGATCGAGGTGGCCTGCGTGCCGAACAGCGCTTCGCAACCGGCGTTCCAGGTAAGGATAGCGCCGGCCTGATCGAGCAGGAACGCGGCGTGGAGGTCTGTTTCGCTGGCAGGCATGGCTCTCTCGGCGACAACGTATCAATTTTCTTTTTGGTACAACTATCCTGTATTTCGACCTCCGTTACTTCTGGTTGGTTCGCGTTTTTTGTTTGTCTTATTTTTTGTAAGGGAAATAAAAATAACGAAAAAAAACCACGGCGTACCGTGGTCGATGGCAATGCTGGCGGCGCGGTCAGACCACGGCGAGCTCTTCCCTCGCCGGCAGGGCGACCTGGTTGTCGGTGCTGAACTGGTAGTCCTTGAACACGTGCTCGGCCGACAGGATCTGGTACTGGCCGTCGTCAAGTTTGTGAGTGGTGTCTTTCAGCCGGTACGTGGTGTGACCGCAAGTCCAGCAATTGAAATTGCGCATGTGCGTACACAGGCACGTCTTGTCCATCACCACGATGGTCTTCGAATCCGGGTTGGCCAGCACTTCGCGGTTGTACGCGTTGATGTAGGAGCAGTTGCCGGTGGCGTCGAGCAGATAACCATACGACTCGCAGCCCGGGCGGATGCCGGAGCCGATCGCCGGCGTGCTTCTGAGCATGCGCATCGGGTAGCCGGTCGGCGAGATGCCGTTGACGATGATGTCGTCTTCGGTGGCGCGGATGTATTCCTGCTTGACGCTGTCGGGCAGGCCGCACTCGTGGGTCATGGTGAAGCGGGTCGCGACCTGGACGCCGCCGGCGCCTTTTTCAAGAAAGCCGACCGCGTCCGAGCCGGTGAAAATGCCGCCAGCGGCAATCAAGGGGATCTGCAGGTTTTCGGCGCGCAGGAACGCGTGGATCTCGTCCATGATGGTGTGCAGGTCGTATTCGGCCCAGTCGAGGCCGAAGCCGAGGTGGCCGCCCGCCAGCGGGCCTTCGACGATAACGAAGTCGGGCAGGCGGTTCAGCCTGGAAATCTTGCGCAGGAACAGCTGCAGCGCCCGCACCGACGACACGATGATGCCGAGCTTGGCATGGTGAAAACGCGGATGGTCGGCGATCAGCGCGAACGAGCCCAGGTGCAGGCCGGCCGACATGGTGATGCCGTCGACGCCGGCGTCGAGCGCGGCAACCAGGCGCGTGCGCAAGGTTTCCTTCGGCGAATTCATGGTCAGCTTTTCCATGCAATTGACGAAAATCAGGCCATCGCCGCGCTTCGCTTCCATGGTTTTGCCAACGTGCAACATGGTCGCTTCGGCCAGGCGCGCCAGATCGAACTGGACCACGGCCTTGTCCATGTTGTTGATGTTGAACTTGTACGTCTTGGTCTTTTCCTTGACGAAGCTGGTGTCGAACTTGCGGTCCGAAACGTCTTGCACCATCGCATCCGAGATGTGGCCGATGCCGCCCAGGCGGCACGTTTCGAGCGCCAGTTCCGAGGTCGAGATATCGACACCCATGCCGCCCACCACGATCGGCACGTAGTCCTTGTTGCCCAGACGCAGGCGGAAATCATCAACACATTTCATTGCTATCCTTAAACTACCTATCAGGTTTTACGGGCGCGCCAGCGCGACCGAAAGCCGGCCAGTTTGCGCGCCCTCAATTCTACCTCAAGCACTATCCTACCTTATGCACAATGGGCTTCACAAGACGTGTTGGAGGCGGGCGAACCGCTGCCGTGCGCGACGGTGGATTGCTCAATGGTAACTCAGTCGCGAAAATTGTTGAATTCAAGCGGCATGTCCGGCACGTCCTTGCGCAACATGGCCATCGCCGCCTGCAGGTCGTCGCGCTTGGCGCCGGTGACGCGCACCGCTTCGCCCTGGATGCTGGCCTGTACCTTCATCTTGCTGTCCTTGATGACGCGGACGATTTTCTTGGCGTCGTCGGACTCGATGCCGTTCTTGATCTTGATGACTTGCTTGACCTTGTCGCCGCCGATCTTTTCGATCTTGCCAGGATCGAGGAAGCGCACGTCGACCTTGCGTTTGGCCAGCTTGGTGGTGAGCACGTCGCGCACCTGCTCGAGCTGGAAGTCGGCGTCGGCAAAGGCGGTCAGCTCGTTGTCCTTCTGTTCGACCTTGGCCGAACTGCCCTTGAAATCGAACCGGGTGGTGATTTCCTTGTTGGACTGTTCGACCGCGTTCTTCACTTCGATCATGTCCGCTTCAGAGACGACATCAAACGAGGGCATGGTAGATTCCTTTTTCTTGCAGATTATGAATGGCGATATTTTAACGGACAACCGGCTTTGTGGCCCGGCCGCGCGCCGTTTTTTACCGGTTTCCCAAGAGTTTCCTATTATAATCGTCGCAACCGACAAGCCACCATGCCTTCAGACCTCGCCATCGCCATCGCCATTGCTCACGATTTCCCCCTCGCATCCTGCAATACGTTCGGCATCGACGCGCGCGCGCGCTGTTACGTCCGCATCGACAGCGTGGCGGCGCTGGCCGCGGCGCTGATTGACCCGCGCCTGACCGGCATGCCGCGCCTGCTGCTGGGCGGCGGCAGCAACATCGTGCTCACCGGCGACTTCGACGGCGTGGTGCTGCACATGGCCATGCTGGGGCGCGACGTGCGCGAGGCCGATGGCCCGGATGGCAAAGTTGCCCTGGTGCGCGCCGCGGCCGGCGAAAACTGGCACGCGCTGGTGCAGTGGACGCTGGCGCAGGGGCTGGGCGGGCTGGAAAACCTGTCCCTCATTCCCGGCACCGTGGGGGCGGCGCCGATCCAGAACATCGGCGCCTATGGCGTCGAGCTGAAGGATGTGGTGCATTCGGTTACGGTATACGAACTGGCCAGCGGGCAGTTACGCAGCATGACGGCCCGCGACTGCCGCTTCGGCTACCGCGACAGCGTGTTCAAGCACCGTGACGGCGCCGGCCTCGTCATCGTCGACGTCACCTTCGCCTTGCCGCGCGCATGGCGGCCGAACCTGGGCTATGCCGAACTGGCGCTGGCGCTGGTCGAGGCCGGCGTATGCGCGCCAGGCCCGGCCGACATCGGCGCGGCGGTGGTGGCGATCCGCCGCCGCAAGCTGCCCGATCCTGCGCTGATTGGCAACGTCGGCAGTTTTTTCAAAAATCCCGTGGTACCGCGCGCGCGCTGCGCCGAGTTGCTGGCCGCCTTTCCAGCGCTGGTGCACCATGCGCAGCTTGATGGCAGCGAAAAGCTGGCGGCCGGCTGGCTGATCGACCAGTGCGGCTGGAAAGGCCGCAGCCTGGGCGCCGCCGGCGTCTATCCGAAGCAGGCCCTGGTGCTGGTCAACAACGGCGGCGCCAGCGGCGCCGAGGTGCTGGCGCTGGCGCGCGCGATCACCGACGACGTGCGCCAGCGCTACGGCGTGACGCTGGAGCCGGAGCCGGTGTTCGTGTAGCGGCAGTCTGTTCCGCGATTCAGCCGAAATGGCAGATATAGTCGACCGTCTCGCTCGTTTCGATGTCGAAGGCGGCGTTGGCGGCGACATCGAAACGCTCGCCGGCGGCAAAGTCGCGCCACTCGGTGCTGCCGAGCAAGCGGACACGGCATCGGCCGCCGACAATTTCCATGGTCTCGGGCGCTGCGGTGGTGAAGGTGAGCGACGAGGGGAAGATGACGCCGACCGATTTGCGGCTGCCGTCGGCGCACAGCAGCGTGTGCGACACACACTTGCCGTCAAAATAAATGTTGGCCTTGGCGGTGACGGTGACGTTTTCAAGCAAATTCATGGGTTGTCCTGTTGGTTGACCGGGGAGCCGCTGCATGGCAGCTGCCCCGGTGGTGTTTATATCACGGGTATATCACTGGCATGTCACTGGCCGCGCTTGGCGCGCGCCACGGCGGCGATGCGCATGCGCAGCGCATTGAGTTTGATGAAGCCGCCGGCGTCGGCCTGGTTGTAGGCGCCGCCGTCTTCGTCGAAGGTGGCGATGTTCATGTCGAACAGCGAATCGGTCTTCGAATCGCGCGACACCACCGACACGCTGCCTTTGTAGAGCTTGACGCGTACCCAGCCATTGACCGACTGCTGGGTATGGTCGATCAGCACCTGCAGCGCGACGCGTTCCGGCGCCCACCAGTAGCCGTTGTAGATCATCGACGCGTAGCGCGGCATCAAATCGTCCTTCAGGTGCGCCACTTCACGGTCGAGCGTGATCGATTCGATTGCACGATGGCCCTTGAGCATGATGGCGCCGCCCGGGGTTTCGTAGCAGCCGCGCGACTTCATGCCGACGTAGCGGTTCTCGACCAGGTCGAGGCGGCCGATGCCGTGCTTGCCGCCCAAACGATTCAGTTCGGTCAGCACCGCGGCCGGCGACAGGCGAACGCCGTTCAGCGCGACGATGTCGCCTTGGGCGTATTCGATGTCGAGAAACTCGGCCTGGTCGGGCGCCGCTTCCGGGCTGACGGTCCAGCGCCACATCGAATCCTCGGCCTCGGCGCTGGGGTTTTCCAGGTGGCGCCCTTCGAAGCTGATGTGCAGCAGGTTGGCGTCCATCGAATACGGCGCGCCGCCGCTCTTGTGCTTCATGTCGACGGCAATGCCGGCGTCTTCGGCGTATTTCAGCAGTTTCTCGCGCGACAGCAGATCCCACTCGCGCCACGGCGCAATGATCTTGACGTCCGGTTTGAGGGCGTAGGCGCCCAGTTCGAAGCGCACCTGGTCGTTGCCCTTGCCGGTGGCGCCGTGGGAAATCGCGTCGGCGCCGGTGGCGTTGGCGATTTCGATGAGGCGTTTGGCGATCAGCGGACGGGCGATCGAGGTGCCGAGCAGGTATTCGCCTTCGTACACGGTGTTGGCGCGAAACATCGGAAAGACGAAGTCGCGGACGAATTCTTCGCGCACGTCGTCGATATAAATATTCTCCGGCTTGATGCCGAACTTGATCGCCTTGGCGCGCGCCGGTTCCAGTTCTTCGCCCTGGCCCAGGTCGGCGGTGAAAGTGACGATTTCGCAGCCGTAGTTGTCTTGCAGCCATTTCAAAATGACGGAGGTGTCGAGGCCGCCCGAATAGGCAAGGACTACTTTTTTAATGTCGCTCATGAAGATTCCAGTGTGAAGATGTAAATCGGGTCAGCTGCATGGCGGGTGTGCGCCAGGCAGGTTCAGGTTCAGGTTCAGTCAGGTTCAGGTTCAGATTCGATCCGGCCAAGCAGCAGGTACTCGATCAGCGCCTTTTGCACGTGCAGGCGGTTTTCCGCTTCTTCCCAGACCACCGATTGCGCGCCGTCGATGACGTCGGCCGCCACTTCTTCGCCGCGGTGCGCCGGCAGGCAGTGCATGAACAGGGCGTCGGGCGCGGCGCGGGCCATTTTTTGGGCGTCGACCATGAAGCCGTCGAACGCTTGCAATCGCTCGGCGTTTTCCTTTTCAAACCCCATGCTGGTCCAGACGTCGGTGTTGACCAGGTGGGCGCCTTCGCAGGCGTCGGACGGCTGGTCGAAGAAAGTGTAGCGGTCAGTACGCACGAGCGCAGGGTCGATGTCGTAGCCTTTCGGCGTCGACACGTTCAGGTGGAAGCCGAACACCTCGGCTGCCTGCAGCCACGAGTACAGCATGTTGTTGGCGTCGCCGATCCACGCCACCGTCTTGCCGGCGATCGCGCCGCGGTGTTCGATGAAGGTGAAGATGTCGGCCAGCACCTGACACGGGTGGTGCTCGTTGGTCAGGCCGTTGATCACCGGCACGCGCGAATTGGCGGCGAAGCGCTCGATGATCTCCTGGCCGAACGTGCGCACCATGATGATGTCGCACATCCGGCTCATCACCTGGCCGGCGTCTTCGACCGGCTCGCCCCGTCCGAGCTGGCTGTCGCGCGTGTTCAGGTAGATCGCCGCGCCGCCGAGCTGGTGCATGCCGGCCTCGAACGACAGGCGGGTGCGGGTCGAGTTCTTCTCGAACACCATCACCAGCGTGCGGTCGATCAGCGGGTGATAAATCTCGTAGCGCTTGAATTTGCGCTTGATGATTGCGGCCCGTTCGATGACGTACTCGAATTCGGCCAGGGTGAAGTCGGAGAACTGCAGGAAGTGCTTGATCGGTTTCTTGTTATGCATACAGGCAACTTTGACGGGACGGCTGGCTCCCAATTATAAAGCCAATGCTTGTTTTTTGGAAAACTCTCCGTCCGACGCCAGCCATCAATACAGCGTCTGCGCCGACTCGTGCAGCAGCTGCCCGTACAGCGTATGGCGGAACCTGGCGATCTTCGCTTCGGCGACAGCGGTCAAGATTGCGCATTGCGGCTCGATCAGGTGGCGGCAGTTGTAGAATTTGCAGCCGCCAAGATACGGCTTGAACTCGACGAAAGCGCGCTCGAGCATGCCTTCTGACAGGTGGTACAGGCCGAACTCCTGGAAGCCCGGCGAGTCGATGATCGAGCCGCCACCGGCAACATCGTAGAGCCTTGTGAACGTGGTGGTGTGCTTGCCGGTGTCGAGGGCGGCCGAGATCTCGCGCACGGCGATGTCGGCGTCCGGCACCAAGAGGTTGATCAGCGACGACTTGCCCATGCCGGACTGGCCGATGAAGATCGACGACTGGCCGGCCAGCAGCGGCAGCAGGGTAGCGACGGCATGCTCGGGGTCGGCGCGGGCCGACACTTCGTGCAGCGGGTAGCCGAGCGAAGTGTAGGTGAGCAGGCGCTCGCGCGCTTTCGGCAGCAGCGCGGCGACGTCGGTCTTGTTGAGGATCAGGTGGGCGTCGATGCCGGCCGCTTCGGCCGCCACCAGCGAGCGCGAAATCAGGTCGTCGGCAAAACCCGGCTCGGTGGCGACGACGATGAACAGCCGCGTCAGGTTGGCCGCCAGCAGCTTCGACTTGTACTGGTCGGAGCGGTACAGCAGCGTCTTGCGCTCGACGATCGACTCGATCACGGCCTGGTTTTCCGACGTCATGTTCAGGTTGACGACGTCGCCCACGGCGATGTTGGTTTTCTTGCCGCGGGTGACGCACTGCAGCTTGCGCCCGTCGATGTCGGCCAGGTAGTGGCGGCCGTGGGCGGCGATGACGGTGCCGGTCAGCGCGCTCATGGTTGGGCTCCGGCCCCGGCGCGCTGGGCATACAGCGCATTGGCCTTCGCCGCGCAAATGAAGTCGTTCTGCGAGATCGCGCCGGCGGCCGAATGGGTGTGGTAATGCACCACGCACTGCCGGTAGGTGACGATCAGCTCCGGATGGTGGTCCTGCTGGTGGATCATCGCCGCCAATGCGTTGACGAAGTCGATGGTTTGGTGAAAATCGCGGAACCCGAAATCGCGCTGCAGCCGGCCGTCGGCGACGCTCCAGCCGGGCACCTGCGCCAGCAGTTCGGTGACGGCTGCAGCGTCGAGTGCGCCGGCGCCATCGATGCAGTGTTGGTCGAGAAGCGTCATTGGGCCGCCAGGTTCAGGTGCCGGATCCGCACGGTGGCGGGCGGATGGGAATCGTAGAAAGCCGAGTGCAGCGGGTCGGGCGTGAGCGTCGAGGCATTGTCCTGGTACATTTTCACCAGCGCCGACACCAGGTCGCGCGCGTCGGTGTGGGTGGCGGCGAAGGCGTCGGCTTCAAACTCGTGCTTGCGCGAGCTGATCGAGTTCAACGGCGACAGCACGAACGTGAAGATCGGCAGCACCAGCATGAACAGGATCAGCGCCATGGCGTCGCTGGCGAACAGCGGGTCGACGCCGAGGCCGTCGTAAAACCAGGTGCGTGTTTTAAGGAACCCGAGCAGGGCAAGAAAGCCGAGCGAGACGGCGAACATGACGGCGATGCGCTTGACGATGTGCTTGAGCTTGAAGTGGCCCAGTTCGTGCGCCAGCACCGCTTCGATTTCCTGCGGCGCCAGGCGCGACAGCAAGGTATCGAAGAAGACGATGCGCTTGTTGGCGCCAAAGCCGGAGAAGTAGGCGTTGCCGTGGGCGCTGCGCTTCGAGCCATCCATCACGAACAGGCCTTTTGAGGCGAAGCCGACGCGCTGCATCAAGCCTTCGATGCGCGCCTTCAGGCTGTCGTCGGCAAGCGGGGTGAACTTGTTGAACAGCGGCGCGATCACGGTCGGAAACAACACCATCATCAAGAGCTGAAAACCGCTCCACACCAGCCAGGCGTACAGCCACCACCAGAAGCCGGTTTTTTCCATCAGCACCAGCACCACCCAGATCAAGGGCAGGCCGATGACGGCGCCGATCGCCACGCCCTTGGCCATGTCGGCCAGCCACAGCCTGATGGTCATCTTGTTGAAACCGAAGCGTTCCTCCAGCACGAACTGGCGGTAGTAATCGAACGGCAAATCGAGCAGGCCGGAAATGGCGCCGAAGGCGACGATCAGGGCGACTTGATATTGCATGCCGGCGCCAAACAGTTCCGGCAACGTGGCCGCCAGCCATTGCAGCCCGCCCATCAAGGTAAAGCCGATCAGCACGACGCTGGAAAACAGCAGCCCGAACAGGCCCAGTTTGGTCTTGGCGACGGTGTAATCGGCCGCTTTCTGGTGGGCAGTGAGCGTAATGCTGGCGGCGAACTCGGCAGGCACGGCGCCGCGGTTGGCCCCGACATGGCGGATATGACGGTTCGCCAGCCAGAAACGCAGCATCAACGTGAAAACGAAGAAAGCGACAAACAAAACCGAAAACGCGAGAGAATACATTGTATGCCTGTGAGAAAATGCAGGATTGATTAGGCCAAGAGAGAATTATGTCACAAGCTACTGAAACCGCCGCATCGGCCATCGCCCATCGTCCCAACGACATGAACCTGGTGTGGGTCGACCTCGAGATGACCGGCCTGGAGCCCGATACCGACCGCATCATCGAAGTGGCGGTCGTCGTCACCGACATGCACCTCAACACCATCGCCGAAGGCCCGGTATTTGCCATCCACCAGTCCGACGAAACGCTCGACAAGATGGATGCGTGGAACAAGGGCACCCACGGCCGCAGCGGCCTGATCGATCGGGTGCGTGCCTCGACGGTGAGCGAAGAGCAGGCCGAAGCGGCGCTGATCGCTTTTCTCAAGCAGTTCGTCCCGGCCGGCAAGTCGCCCATGTGCGGCAACACCATCTGCCAGGACCGCCGGTTCATGGCCCGCACGATGCCCAAGCTGGAGTCGTTCTTCCACTACCGCAACCTCGACGTGTCAACGCTCAAGGAGTTGTGCCGCCGCTGGCGGCCGGAGCTGGTATCGGGCTTCAAGAAGCATCAGAAACACACGGCGCTGGCCGACATCATCGAATCGGTCGAAGAGCTGAAGTACTACCGCGAGCATTTCATCAAGGTATAGGCGCGTGCCTTGGCAGTGCGCCCCGGCCCGCGTGACGTAGCGAACATTCGAATGTGAATTCGCGGGGTACACTGTGTCTTCACCAAGGAGAAAATCATGGCCAAGCACACCCCCGACGCGCGCGAACAGCAACAGCATCGCGAAGCCCGGAAAGCCCAGGAAGAGGTCGTTCGCAACCAGCAGAATGCCAGACAGGACGAAGTTGCCGGCCGCCACAAGAACGATGGTGTGAAGGACCACGAGGGTGCCGACAAAGGGCCGCGCGGGCAATAGTGCTGACAGCGTTAACAGCGGCGCGATCAAGCAGCATTGTCAATACGTGCTGCATGAAAACAAAAAAGCCGGCGGGGCGACCCAGCCGGTTTTTTTGTTCGGAGGCAAGCCGCCGTCAGCGCATCTGCGTGCAGTTCACCGGGATGAATGCATAGCCCTTACAGCGTTCGGAAACACCGGCTTGCCGTCGGCGGCGAGGCCACCGACATGGTCGGCGTGCAGGTGGGTGATGTAGATTTCATCGATCTGCTCGGGCTGGTAGCCGGCCGCCTTCAGATTGGCAACGAACTTGCCCAATGTCGGGCCAAACAGGCCGGCGGCGCCGGCGTCAACCAGAACGAGCTTGCTGCCGGTGTTGATGAGGAAAGCGTTGACCGAGGTTTCCAGCGGGCTCTTGAGAAACGACCTGGCCAGCGCGCCATCGACCGTGGCCGGCTTGATGCGGACAAGAATCTTGTCGACCGGCAGGTCGACGGTGCCGTCGTTGACGGCGGTGACTTCGAACTCGCCCAGCATCATGCGGAAGTAGCCGGGCGCCGGGATCTTGGCCATTGGCGCGGCGGCAAATGCGGAAACGGTCAGCAGGGCGCAGGCACAGGCAAGGACGGTCTTCTTCAGGTACATGGTCATGTTTTTTCCTTTGGAGTCACAGAGGTTGCTCGTATCAAGGTGCGCCAGCAAGCCAGCCACCGAGCTCTGATGTCAAGTGTGCCCTATTTTTGCGCCCTGTTCCGGTGCATTGTTGGGCAAATATGCTTTAATTGTGGCTCAATCGCGTGCTGATCGCGTAAAAGGGCAGGCAAGCATGGCAGCGTCGCACATCGAATGGCTGGACAAGTTTTTACCGAAACCGAATACCGCCAGCGGGCGCGAGCAGCTGCGCGCCGGCATCGGCGCCACCGTCGGCCTGATGCTGACCGCCTTTCTCAGTTATTTCTTCTTGAGCGGCAAGAGCGGCATGGCCTTCCTGGTGGCGCCGATGGGCGCCTCGTCGGTACTGCTGTTCGGCGTGCCGGCCAGTCCGCTGGCCCAGCCGTGGTCGGTGTTTGGCGGCAACGTGGTGTCGGCCATCGTCGGCGTCACCTGCGCCAGCGTGATCGACAACCCGATGCTGGCCGCGCCCCTGGCCGGCGGTTTTGCCATCGTCTGCATGTTCCTGTTGCGCTGCCTGCATCCGCCCGGCGGGGCGGTGGCGCTCACCGCCGTGCTGGCCGGCCCCGCGGTGCACGCGGCCGGCTACGAGTTCGCTTTCGTCCAGGTCGGGCTGAACAGCGCGCTGATGGTCGTTGCCGCGCTGGTCTACAACAACCTGACGGGCCGGCGCTATCCGCACACCCAGCAGTCGGGCATGCAGCCGGTGCACGACACGCGCGACCTGGTGCCGACCGAGCGCGTCGGCTTTACCCGCGGCGACCTCGACGCCGTGCTGCAAAGCTACGACCAGGTACTCGACGTCAGCCGCGACGACCTCGAAAACATCATCGTGGCAACCGAAATGAAGGCCCACGAACGGCGCTTCGGCATCATCACGTGCGGCGACATCATGTCGAAGGACGCCATCACGGTCGACTTTTCGACCGAGCTGAAACAGGCGTGGCATTTGCTGCGCCACCACGATTTGCGCGCTTTGCCGGTGCTGAACCGGGCGCGCCGGGTGATCGGCATCGTCGCCCAGAGCGATTTTCTCAAGCACAGCGACCTCGACGACTACGTCTCGTTCGCCGAACGCTTGCGCCGCTTCCTGATGAGCAGCCCCGATACCCATTCGGAAAAGCCGGAAGTGGTCGGTCAGATCATGGTCGCGAAGGTGCTTACCGCCAGAGCGCACACGCCGATCGTCGAGCTGGTGCCGATGATGTCGAACTCCGGACTGCACCACATCCCGGTCGTCGACGACGACAACCGCTTCGTCGGCATGGTCAGCCAGTCAGATCTGCTGGCCTCGCTGTACGAAGGCCGGCTGGCCCAATTGGCCGCGCTGAAGCCGGCCTGAACCTGCCTGACGCCGGAATTTATTTGGCGCCGGGACGGGCTTGCAAAGCACAGGCGCGGGTGCGCAACGGCGCGGCTACGGCCGAATGCACCAGTCGCAGCGGCGCCGCCTCGGATTGCGAGCGCGCCACCTGGGAACGGGTGGCGGCGATGGCGGCAAGCAGCATCTCGTGGCGTTTGCGCGCTTCCGAGCGCTTTTTCGACGCGATTTCTTCCAGTTGCAGCGCCGGCAACGCTTCGCAGGCCAGGCGGTAGTTGCCATCCGGACTTGGCGCGGCGCGCAATTCCTGCCACAGGCCGTCGTAGTCGGCGTGCACCTTGCCGCGTCGCATCGAGGCAGTGACGACACGGTTGCCGTTACCGACCAGTACCAGTTGTTCGCAGCCGAGATCGTGGCCGAACTGGCGCACCATGCGTACCAGCAGGTTCTTCGGGCGCATGCCGTGCAGTTCGCGGGTTGCATCGCGGATCCGCTCGAGGCCGCCGCCGCCCGGCGCCCCTTGCAGGCAGCCGATACCGATCGCCGCGCGATCGCCGTCGCGCACGAAGGAGAACGCGACCGATTGCACCAGATCGGCGCCGTGCATCAATTGCAAAATGAGCTCGCCTTCGCGGCACAGCACGGCACCGGCGCGCAGTTCGATGCGGTAGCCAAAGTCGGCGCGCGCCTGCAGCCGGCATACTTCCACCGGACCAACGGCGGCGCGCGCCACCAGCGGCGCCAGGCCGGTCTTGATCACGCTGTCGTAATGGGTTTGCAGCAGGTCGAGCCGGTCTTCGCAGCGCAGCCTGGTGCTGAAGTAGGCGCGGTAAATCTTGTTGACCAGGCGCGGACAGCTCGGCAGCATCTGGCCGAACAGCGGGTGGGAATTGAGCAGCGCCAGCCAGCGCGCGGTCTGGCGCCGGTACAGCAGCGCGCGCACCGACAGTTTCAGCGATTCGCGCAGGTAGGCCAGGCCGGCAAGTTCGGCCCGCAGGCCACAACAAAGAGTGATTCGATGGTTCATGAACGCTGCTGGGTAAAGTCCGGCCAGGCGATGGCGCGCGGCGTCGCGGCAGCGCAAAGCTTATGGCCTGGCAGGAAGGTTCGGCGCGGTGCAGGGGGCGCCATTTTTTTGCAGCGCTGAACGCCTGTTGCAACATCAGGTACTCAGCAGAGCAATATCGTAATTTAATTAAGTTCCAATAATCTTGTAACATAATGTAGCAGCATGCCGGGCATGTCAATACGATCAGCAATTTAAGTCCTGTTTGCACGCCGGTTTGTTGCTTGGCGTTGTGCCTGCCGACTGCGTCGCGGACGGCGCGCCTACCGCGCGACTTTGCCGCTTCGGCCGGTTTGCCGGGGTGTGCGGGCGATGGGAGGGGGAGGGCGAGGGCGCTGTCGTTTGGAGACGTGCGGAAATCCTCGCGCTGACGATTTCATGCGCCGGTTCGTCGCGAAGCCGGGTTGGGGCAAAAGGAATCGGCCGCCACCCTGGCCACGCAGCGTGCAATTGCCGCTGATGGGCGAAGGCGCGGCGCACGGGGGTGAGGTGCACGAAGGTAAGGCGAACGAAGGTAAGGCGAACGAGGGTGAGGCGAATGGATGACAAGGCCGCTGACTGGAGCGGCCGGTCTTTTTACTCCGCCTGGTCGGCGCCGCAGCACTTCTTGTATTTTTTGCCGCTGCCGCAAGGGCAATCATCGTTGCGGCCGACCTTCGGCTCGTCGCGCTTGACGGTCTGCACCGCCGATTTGCGCAGCGGCAGCCAGAACTTGTAGATCGCCGGCAGGTTCGCCTCGATCTCGAGCGCCAGCTTGTGGCCCTTGACCGGATCGTCCACTTCCTTCAGTTCGGCTTCCTCGATCTCGTCGGCGCCGAGCAGGTAGATCGGGCGCATCAGCGGCGCCAGGTCGGACTCCCACACCGGGTTCCACGACCCCGGGCGCAGCTCCATGCCTTCCCAGAAGCCCCAGCACCACGCTTCGGCGTCGATCAGCGTCTCGTCGCCATGTTCGTGCTCGCAGAACAACGGCTCGAATTCCTTCGGCGCCACTTCGAACGTGACGGCCACTTCATTCATGAAGCGCATGATCAGCTCGAAGATGCGCTCGGCTTCCTTGGGGTTCTTCCATTTCGGCTCGCTGCCGGCATCTTCGCCCCAGACGCTCGGCAGCCACTCGGCCGGCATGATGGTTTCCGGACCGATCGCGATCGCGGTCAGGAAGCCGTGCAGGGTGTCCATCGTCATGGCGTCGTCGGAACTGCGGTCGGACAACAGGAACTGGTCGAGTTCGTTGAATTCTTTTTCCGACAGGGGCTGGTCGTATTGCATGGCGTGCTCTTTCTCGTAGTGAAGCCGGTAGTTTAACGCCTGCGCGCCAAAGCACCGGGTTCGCCGCATAATTTAATCATGTAAATGGGATCAGAGAGGATCGCCGTCATTTAAATGTGATCAACTTAACCTGAATGTTTCATAAACCGGCATTCTGGCGAGCCGCCTTGCTTGCCGCAGCCCCGGTCAGTGTGATTTGAGATCGTCAGACGAAGTTCTCCCTACCCACTCGCAGTGGGGGTTTGTAAAAGTG
>Ga0326734_1000037_pt1 | contig 46523 bp, 40 predicted proteins | sample 15_GP2_1315_FD_207944 | JGI IMG/M metagenome (GOLD analysis project Ga0326734, IMG submission 207944) | Glacier ice microbial communities from Ngari, Tibet, China - 15_GP2_131.5 | ecosystem: Environmental > Aquatic > Freshwater > Ice > Glacier | place: China: Ngari, Tibet | collected 2018-07-18 | reverse complement strand
GCATGGACCCGCGCCTGCAGCGACTCGACCGTGCTGGCGGTCGAGAAGCGGAAGTTGAAATCGATTGCCAGCGCACCCGGGATGACGTTGTTGGCGCCGGTGCCGGCATGGATGTTCGACATCTGCCACGCCGTCGGCAGGTAGTCGCAGCTGCCGCTGTCCCACTGCGCGGCGACCAGTTCGGCCAGCGCTGGCGCTGCCTGGTGGATCGGGTTGCGCGCCAGTTGCGGGTAGGCGATGTGGCCCTGGATGCCGTTGATGACGAGGTGGCCGGACAGCGAGCCGCGGCGGCCGTTCTTGATCATGTCGCCCAGGATGTGCGCCGAAGTCGGTTCGCCCACCAGGCAGTAATCGATGGTTTCGCCGCGCGCCAGCAGCTTTGCGCACACGACGACGGTGCCGTCGACGGCCGGGCCTTCTTCGTCGCTGGTGATCAGGAAAGCGATCGAGCCCTGGTGCGCCGGGTGCGCCGCAATGAACTCCTGGCAGGCCACAAGCATGGCGGCAATCGACGTCTTCATGTCGGCCGCGCCGCGGCCGTACAACTTGCCGTCGCGCCGGGTTGGCACGAACGGCGGCGATTGCCATTGCCCGGCCGGCCCGGTCGGCACCACGTCGGTATGGCCGGCGAAGACGAACAGCGGCGCGCGCGTGCCCTTGCGCGCCCACAGGTTGGTGACGCCGTTCGAGGTGATGGTCTCGCACGCGAAGCCGAGCGGGGCGAGCAGTTCAATGAGGCGGCGCTGGCAACCCTGGTCGTGCGGCGTGATCGACGCCAGCGCGATCAGTTCTTCAACCAGCGCCAGGGTCGGGGAGGCGGGCGGATGCGTGACGGCAGCGCTCGTGCTCATGGCAGCGCCTGGCGGCCGGGCAGTTCGGCGTAACCTCCGTCCGGAAAGCCGACGCTGATTGTGCCCGCCATGTGTGCCATGCCCGCCATGTGCGCCCAGGCCAGCACCGGGCGCTTGATCACGGACGGCGACTCGAGCATCAACTCAAGCGCGCTGGCCTTGTCGATGACGGCGGCGCGGCGCGCGTCGGACAGCTTGCGCCAGGTGGTGCCCTTGCGATTGACCAGCACTTTCCAATCTAATCGTTCCAGCCAGGCGGCGACGGTGGCGCGCTCGAGGCCGTGCTTTTTGAAGTCGTGGAAGTCAACTTCGTGGCCCTGCGCGGCCAGCCAGGCACGGGCCTTTTTGACCGTGTCGCAGTTGGGGATGCCATACAGGATAAAATTCATAATGGAATCAATGGCTTAGAGTTTTTCTGGCTGTGTGTTGTTTTTTTGTGTGGGCAGAGTGTGGTACAGACCGCAAGGTGAGAATGCCGTACCAAAACGCCGACAGAATAACATGGAGGTGGGAAGCTAGCTCGATGGCGATATAGCGTCAAGCTTACGCCTGTGTGCTCATGTTCTTCAAGGTGAAACGAAAAGAGACAGATAGGATGCGCGAGTTTCCTATTCATTGAGGCAAGAAGAATGCATACTCCAACGTCCTAGATCGTTTCGATCGAATAACTTACGACTTGCGGTTAGCAAGTCTGTACAGAATTTGTGTACGCCACTCAACAAGGAACCTCTGCAAAATGTTTTTTACGGAAACACTCTATAAGCAGATTTTTTTCCCTTTTGAAGCAAGAGCAACCCAGCGTGTTTCTCAGACAGGAGGAAGATTTGCGTATTACACTAACGCTGAAACCGCTTACAAGATCTTAAAAAATCAGGAAATTTGGATGCGGCATACGCGGGTGATGAATGACTACTTGGAGGTAGAGCACGGCTTAGAGTGCATTCGTGCAGCGCATCGTCACTCTGACGCCGGAAATGAATTCGACAGAGCACTAGACAGTTGCTTCCCCGACATCTCGAAGGAAATCGCTGACTTGTTTGATTCATGGGCTCCAATCATTCGCCAACATACATATGTAACTTGCTTCTCTGAGCATAGTAGCGATGATGATGAATTTGGGCGGCTGTCGATGTGGCGCGCCTACGGTGGTAGCTCTGGCGTCGCACTGATACTGAACGCAGGCGCGATGCTCAGGCCCTCCGATGCGTTGCAAGCACATTCGACTCCCGTTGCCTACATGAACGCCGCAGACGTTGCGAACGAATTGAAAGCCGTTGCAAAAGAGATTTGCGCGAACATCGATTATGTTCAATCTTTGGGCGCAACGAATCTAAAACGGGCTATATTCGATGTTTTTCGGTATGCCTCAATTTGTACTAAACATCGTTCTTTTGAAGAAGAAAGAGAGTGGCGCGTGATAACAACACGTATCCTTCAGAAAAGTCAACACTTAACCAGCGAAGTGGAATTGATCGGTGGTATCCCACAGAATGTACTTAAAATCAAACTTCAAGACCACCCTGAGGAAAATCTAACTGGGCTCCAAATTGCGTCGCTTATTGATCGTATATTAATTGGCCCTTGTGAGTACCCAGAGACAATCAAAGCGGCACTTTCTCAGATACTTATAAATGCCGGAGTCGAGGACGCAGAAACAAAGATTCAAATCACAGGCATTCCTCTCCGTCCCAATCAACGATGATTCTATTCGTCCTTTGTTTAGGCAACGCTGTTCCCGCGAAAAGGAGGGGAGGGCCTTTAATAGCTCCGAAGAGCTTACAGAATTTTCTTCTGAAATCATCCGGAAATCGTCCGGTGCCGGATGATCACCCCGGACGCATGACTTAGCGGAGTTCCGCTTCAAGTTTTCCAGCGGTAATAAGCGATCGGATGTAGTCATTTACTGTGGACTTCCCCTTACCTACGATCTTGGCGATGCCAGAATATGATTTCCCAGCGCGGTAAAGTTGCACAGCCTCGCCCTTCCACCTGCCGGCTTCGTCGATCCGGGCATTCGCTCGGGCTGCATCTTCCTTAGCTTGGGCGACCTCCTCTCGCACTGAAGCGAGTTCCGCCCTTAGTGCTTCCATACGCTGCCGTTGTTGCGCTTGCTCTTGAAGTCGGGCTTTTCGTTCCTCCTCAAAGAGGAGAGCTGTCTTGTGCGTGTCTGCCAGCGTCCCTAAGCAACTAGATACAGTGCCCGATACGGCTGCGGTAATTGTCGAATTACTTACTAACGCGCTAATACGCTTCATCCCTGGATGCTCCTTATTTTCTTGTAAGGCTTTACGAAGGAATCTTTTGAGGGACTTGGCAAGCAGCTTAGGCGCTTTATCGCCGACCACCGACTGTGCGGTCTTTGATGCTGTCGGGTACTCGCCCGATTCGCACCCGTCCAAATGTAGTCGGAGGACGGTGCTATAGACTGACTGCTGCGGTTTATACGGCGCGTAACCTGCTGTAATCATTTCCTGCACCCGGTCGGCGGCACGAATCTTATCTTCGCGTTGGTATTGCATTACAAGGCGTTTGATGCTCTTTGTTCCGCTGTAACCTTGCTGGGCTAAGAGGGCACGCACAGCATCTTTCGTCTGCGGGGATAGTTGCTCAATACTCATCTGCCCTGCTTTGACCGCAGTGGCAAACATTTCGATCATTGGGGAAACTTGTTGCTGTGCGAACGTCATACGTTACTCCAGATGTGACAAAGCCCGCTCTATGGCGGGCTTCGGATGGGTGCGGCGTTAGGGCGTCTAACTACTGCGCATATGCCACGTGAGTTTTTGCTACCATTCTAGGTGACTCTAAACGAACCCCTGGTCATGGCCCAATGATTCGTTCGGGTTTGCACAGCGAGGTTATACGCCGTTTTCCTTGCGCTCTGGCAGTTCGGTGAGGTTTGCGGAATACGTCGCGCTCCGGCCCGCTCGTGCAGCCGAAAGGCAGCCCTTTCGTCATCCTGCCATGGGCTACGACTACGCAGCGGTGGCCGTATAGCGTTTTACGGTGGAATCCGAAATGCCAAAGTGGGCGGCGGCTTGGCTGATGGACGCCGCGTTATCCACACGCCATGCCTTGACGGTTGCCGCGTCTGCCTTAGCAGGACGACCAAGGCTTTCTTTGCCCCGGTGAGTCTTGCCAGTGGCAGCTAACGACAACTTCGCAAGGCTGCGGCCCGATGCGGTACGCTCATTGATCCGGGCACGTTCCATATCTGCTACCTGAGCCAGTACGGCGACGATTAGTTCGCCTACGCCGGGGCCGATTGAGCCAAGGCCGTTGACTTCCACGGTGACACCCTTGCGAAGTAAGGCCCGGATGGTGATCTGCACGTCGATGGCATCCCGGCCCAGCCGGTCAACCGCATAGACGTGGATCGTGTCGCCTTCCCGAACGTAGCCCAGCAACGCAGCGAAGCCCGGACGAGCAGCAGCAGGGGTAGCGCCTGACACGCCTTCGTCCGTGAACTCTTTGTCGATCAGCTTGGCATGAGTCAGCGAAGCTTTTTGCGCGTCGATGGACTGGCTGTTGCTGCTAACACGGTAGTAGGCAATGTGACTCATGGAACGGGCTTTCTAGGTCAGAAGATAGGTAGCTAATTATGATCTAGGTCATAATTAATGTCTAGTATCTTTTGCGCTAACTTGCTTGCTATTTTCGAGGGTAGCCCAGAAGGTACAAGTTCTGAGCTACGACCGGGCTTGCTGGAGTAGCCGCATGTGCTGTTGTGCTCACGTAAATTTTAATCTGAAGATTTGTATCCAGTGGCCACGCCACCTCTGATAATATGGTGTCAACTTTACAACTAGTACCAGGCCCATGAACTATACGGTGAACGTTACAGACATAGAGCAAGCATTGATCAACCTTGGTGGAGAGGGAAATACCAGGAGCATTCAAGATCGGATTCTTACCGATCATTGCCAAAATGTCGTGCCCGAGAACTACAGCTATGAGAGGTCATTCCGCCAAACCATACAGCGGAAGATAGAAGACTACTGTCCGCAGGCGGAAGGTTTTGACCAAGCGAAGAAAGAGGCCAAGTTCCTACGAGTTGGGCATGGCCTTTATCGGCTGGCGGCCGGGTATCAACATAGAGAGTTCACTGCTATTGAGGAGGTGTCAGCTGAGGAAGAGTATCCCGAGGGCGCGACGAAGACCATCACCGTTAATTCTTACGAGCGAAACCCCAAGGCGCGTGCTGCCTGCATCGCTCACTACGGTTTGAAGTGCATCGCGTGCGGCTTCGACTTTGCACACGTCTATGGCGAGATTGGCAAAGCATTTATTCATGTGCATCATGTCGTCCCGCTATCGCAAACGAAGGTCGCGTATAAAGTGGATCCGATCAACGACCTACGCCCGGTCTGCGCCAACTGCCACGCAATAATCCACCGAAGCACGCCAGCGCTGAGTATCTCAGAGGTGATTGATGCTTTGAACGCCCATCATGAATTCATTCAAACAGGGTAGGGGCACCGGGGGGGGGGATCCATCTCATTACACACAACATTTGACCTGCAAACGGTGGACTGCCCTAGTTAATGCTTGCCCTGCTGGGCAGTGTTCCCCTTGAGCTGGATCAATCCATTGTCAGATAACCTTTACTGCTAGGGTCGGGCGTGACCGTAAAGCTGTAGTAATACATTTAAAGCCTGCTATTGGACCAGTTAGGCATTTTCTTTTATGCGACCGCCCCGCACATACTTTATGATTCTATTCAGGGCCGCAGCCGCAAACCACAAGAACCCAAACGCGACGAAGGGAGCGAAGAACGACAGTATCGAGATACGCTTTTGATTCCTATAGAATTCAGCGCGGTCCTTTGTATTCTTATTCCATGCGCCGACTAGCGCTAACTGTAGATCCTTATCGACAAAGCGGAAATAAGGTATTGATGCGCTGCCGCACTGAAGCCCAAAGATGTCCTCCATCACTGAATCGGTCCTGAGCGAACCTTCTATAAATTTCTGATGCTCCAATCGATCGAAGTACGATAAGAAGCAAGGGGTTGATTCAACACGGCTTGCGGAAATGTTTACGAACTTGCGAACTCTAGATCCTTCGGGAAGTATCCATGCAGCAAGGCCACCCTCAAGGAATGCACCACCCGAAAACGGACTATCCAAAAAGAGGCCAGCATCGTACCCCGTTGGCTGCTCGGACTCCCAACTTGTGCACTCCCCACGATTGCACGAAGCGTTGTAATGGGACGGAACAAAACGCTTGAATCCACCACCTGCCAACCAAAGACCCAGCAAAAGCAAAGGAAGAAATGACACGATTATGAAACGGGTCTTACGGCTGCGACTGAACATTGTGGCTCGATCATTGTTTGTTGTGAATTTCCATGGGATAGGCCTTAATAGGTCGTAAATTCCGTGGCCCTCAGACATCATAACGCCACCATTGGCGCTATGCCAAGAATTTCAGGGCTACATGACAAGGACAAGTAACCTCTATTAAAAAATGGCATTCGGCAGCGCAGGAAGGCACTTGAGATGTAGCAGGAAATCTTCCAGACTTCGCGGGTATTGTCCGCTCGCACATGGGGAAACTCGAACGCGGCGAACGAAGCGTCACTCTGCTTAGCCTTCCACTTGCGTGGCTAGCGAAGGCACGTGAGAGCAAACTATCAGAGGTGCTTATCGACGCCGGGATGTAAAGGATTGTTCAGTTTGTTCAGTTGCGAGTACAGGCAAACTTACCCCGATACAACCCGGCCAAGGGGGGAACCTTGCTCACGTATCGATGAGATACCCCCCCGAACAAATAAATTAAAAATCGGCACACCGAACTCGGGGGGGCGACAGCAACGCGCGTCGACTCACGCAGCAAAGCAGACCTCGAAGTAGTCCGGCGCTCTCATGCTAATTCGGCAGGTAGATAGGCGGCGAGTCCATCGGGGAATAGTCTCCCACGGACGGCATTAAAAATCTCAGAAGCTTTATCAAGAGGCGCTTGACCTCCATAGCTGGCAGTAATTCCTCCCTTGCTAGTATGGCCGATCAATGGCCCAAATTCTCCATCGGTGTACCCGCAGGCTCTTGATACATCAGCAAATAAATGTCTCATTCCATATAGGCTGATGTCTGGATTTCCTTCTGGGATTGATTTCCGAACCATGTTTGATAGGCGGTCAACACGTGTCCGCGCTGTCTCGGTAGTACACGCTCCGGATGATAGAGCCAACCTAAACAGTGGCTCCAGGTCGGGCGGGACTGGGAGGGATCGCTTAGATGCTTCGTTTTTTGCACCGTTTTCTCCCACATGGAACACCAAAATTTCCGCACCAAATACATCTTTGCGAACGCGGAGCGATTCAGGGCCAGCGCCCACGAGTTCACGCGGGCGCATTCCATATAACGCAAGCAACAAGGCACTGGCGTGCCACCTCGCACCTCCTCTTGGTAAGTGCTGAGGAAGTGTCTTAAGCACCTCTTGTACGATTCTAACGGGCATCGGCTTACGTGCATCTCGCTTGGCTACCCCAGCACCTACCAATGCTTTTGTCTCCCCCGTCTTGGGTAACGAAAATGATTCCCAGCCTTCGTGATGCTTCAAAATTGCGACCACGCCGGATAGTTCTGTTCTAACTGCACTGGCGGACTTTCCGCGTTCGAGTTCTGTTCCGCACCAACGTTGAATTGAGGCTCGCGCCTGTTCTTGTGTACATGGCAGTTGCAAGACTCGTAACGCAACGCGCCTAGCTGACGAAGTTCTATGTATCGTCTTGCCAATCTTGTATTGTCCAAAAGAGATGTCGAACGCCTCCAATGACAACGCGGCATTTGCAACATCGGGAGTCGAGGGCTGGCCAATACTAATTGGCGCTGGGTTGTTGATAGGGGATTGGCTTAAGAATGCTAAATGCTTTCCGGACTCTATGAGTGCCAAGGCGTCCAATGCAGCCTGTGCCTTCGCTGGATGCATCAAGTATCCGTATGGCATTTTTCCATCAACGTGAGCGAGCGCTGCTGATTTTCTCCACGCAACATCTGCGCGCCAGTTATACGGGTCCTTACTCTGACGTTCAATAACCGAAAGAATTATGGTCTTCATGAGTTCAGGTAGGGATGCCAAAATCGCCGCAGAGTCGTCCGGGGCGCTTGTGAACGGAAAGGGTTGCGGCTGGTCAGGAATGCTTGCTAGCGCGCGTTCTGGTGGCTTTGCCATGGCTGCCGCACAAACATCGTCAAATTCAACAGCCACACGGCGCGCTCGCGTCGCTGCCTCTGCTGGATCTGAAGTGCCAAGTGCCTTCACAAATTCAGTGCGCCCTAGTATTTCCGCGATGGGGAGTGGGTAGCGGCGGCGGAAACTATAGCGTCCCATTCGGCGGATCAAGAAATTTGTCATCAATGCACCCTGTGGATCAATCGCATGGAGGGTCCAAGTGATCAAAATTAGCGTCGAATTGGGGCAGTGTGGTACATCCATCCTGCCCGGAAGCATTGATTATTAAGGGTTTTGTGTGTGTTGGTCAACTCTCTGTGGTACGGGTGCCCCAGTTGGGAATGCCGTACAGTGTGATTTTCATGGTCGACATGGCGGGCGCCGCGCCAGAGGAGCGGACGGGGACATTGCGGGGAGGCCAGCAGGATAGCATACGGGCCGACCCGGGACGCACATCCGGCGGCGCACGGTGGCGCGGTCGATTTTGCAATACTGTATGATGGCGATCAGCATGTGTTGAAGGACCGCGAATGGACGACATTTCAACCTCGACTTCGACCTCGGCAGGACTGCCCGACTTCATTTCCGCCAATCTCGATACGATACTTGAACATTGGGAGCGGTTCGCGCGCAGCATTCAATCGGCCCACGGCATGAACGCCAGCGCACTGCGCGACCATGCGGCCGGCCTGCTGACGGCGATCGCCGCCGACCTCGGACACGCGCAGACGAGTTTCGAACGGGACGAAAAATCGAAAGGGCGCGCCCCGCGCGGCGCAACCGCGACCCAGGCCGAGCTGCACGGCGCCGACCGGGTGGCCAGGGGGTTCAGCGTCAACGACACGGTCTCCGAATTTCGCGCCCTGCGCGCGAGCGTGCTCCATTTGTGGGGCGCGGCGGATCGCCCGGCGTCGCCCGGCGCCGGCCATCAGGTGATCCGCTTCAACGAGGCGATCGACCAGGCCTTGGCGGAGTCGATGGAGCGCTATGCAGTCGACAAGGAAGAAGCCACGCGCCGCTTCGACACGCTGCTGTCGTCGTCGCCCGACCTGCAATACATTCTCGCTGTCGACGGCAGCCTGATCTACGCCAACAAGGCGTTCCTGCAATTGTGTGAGCCATCAGCAACGTCGTCGGTGCGCGACAACATTGCCCGGCTGTGCCCCACGATCGGCCCGCAGCTCGCGGGCGAATTGCCGCGCGTAATCGCAACGCGCGCGCCATGCTCAGGAGAAATTTCGTGTGCGCCGGCAGCCGGTCCGGCGCTGACCTACCGCTACGCGCTGATGCCGGTCTTGAACGACGCCGGGCAGGTGGAGTCGATTACCGGAACAGCGCGCAACATTTCTGAGTTGAATGCCTCGCGCGAAGAGATATACCGGAATGCGTATTACGACAGCTTGACGGAATTGCCCAACCGGCGGCTGTTCCACGACCGGCTCGAGCAGGATGTCGGGCACGCGGCCAGGACCGGCAACGCGCTGGCCCTGCTGTTCATCGATCTCGATTGTTTCAAGGAGGTCAATGACCGCTCGGGGCACGCCGCCGGCGACATGCTGTTGCGCGAGAGCGCGCAGCGCATTTCCGCCTGCGTACGCGCAACCGACACCGTCGCGCGCATCGGCGGCGACGAGTTCACCGTGATCCTCACCGCCGTCAACAAGCTGTCGCATGTCGAAATCCTGGCCCAGGACGTGCTCGACGCACTGGCCAGGCCGTTCCGGATCGACGAGAAGGAAGTCCACGTTTCGGGCAGCATCGGCGTCACGCTGTACCCGCAGGACGCCAGTTCGCCCGGCGACCTGGTGCGCAATGCCGACCAGGCAATGTACGTCGCCAAGCAGGCCGGCCGCAACCGTTTCAGCTTCTTCACGGTCGAAATGCGCGATTCCGCATGGGTACGCCTGCAAATCATCGACGAATTGCGCCATGCGCTGGCCAACAAACAACTGGAAGTGTTTTACCAGCCGATCGTCCACCTGGAAACCGGGGTCATCGCCAAGGCCGAGGCGCTGGTACGCTGGCACCATCCCCGGCACGGTGTGGTACTGCCGGGGGAGTTCATCGGGTTGGCCGAGGAAACCGGACTGATCGACGACATCGGCGCCTGGGTGTGGGCCGAGGCGGCGGCGCGCGCGCGCGAATGGAGCGCCCTGATCGGTACGCCATTCCAGATCAGCGTCAACAAGTCGCCGGCCGAGTTCATCGGCCGTACGATCATGAAAAGCTGGGACGCCGACCTGGCGCTGCTCGGCGGCGCGGGCAGCCAGATCGCTGTCGAGATCACCGAAGGCCTGTTATTGAACGATACGCCTGGCATCCTCGATAAACTCGGCCAACTTGCGCAAGCCGGCGTGCAGTTCGCGATCGATGATTTCGGCATCGGCTATTCGTCGATGGCCTACCTGAAGAAATTCAAGGTCGATTTCCTGAAAATCGACCAGTCGTTCGTGAAAGACATCACGACCAATCTGTACAGCAGCGTTTTCGCCGAAACGATCGTGCTGATGGCCCACAAGCTTGGCCTCAAAGTCATCGCCGAAGGGGTCGAAACGGCCGATCAGCGAGATTTCCTCAAGACGATGGGATGCGATTACGCGCAGGGCTTCCTGTTCTCAAAGGCCACCTCGTCGGCGTGCTTCGAACGCCTGCTCGCTGGCCGTATGAATTCTTGAAAGAATGTTAATTACGTCGATTACGTCACCGCACGGCATGGTTGAAATCATGTAAAAGTTACTTTTTATACATTTTTGATGCCTGAGTATGTTGCTTTGAACGAACAAAGCAAAGGAGGAAAGTAATTGCCGTACGGAATTCATGTACACTTTCGTTCATGGATACCTTGATTCTTTTCAAACGCAAATGCCGGGTCAGAATTGCCTGTTCAGTAACCTTGGGCCTGGTGGCGCTGTTGTCGGCCTGCGGTGGCGGCGGTGGCGGCGGTTCAGCCGACCTGGCCGCGTCACCGGTTGCGGCCAACGCGCCGGCTGCGCCGATGAAACCTGCCGACGCCGTTCCAGCCGGGGTTGCCGTGCTGCTGCTGGCGGCAGCCGCTTGCGCCGGGGCGACGTGCACCGCAGCGCCCATCGATGCAAATACAACCCTGGCCGATGCATCTTATTCGCCGTATTCCCCTTATCCGCTTGATGTGTTGGAGTCTCCCGGCTATTTGGTCGCTTCGACGGACGTGACCGCCACCGCAGGCGAGCCGCCCTATCCGGATCTGCGCACACTGCCGACCCGGGTACGGCCATTCCAGACGATGGCGTTTGGCGACACGTCCGCCTTCAGCGTGGCCCCGCTGCGCTGATCGGCGGGCGCAGCGTTCAGGCTGTAGCCGATCTGCTTTTCTCCGCTGTAAAATCGCGCCGCTGCAGTCGTGTACAAACGGCGGCAGCCTCATCGATCCGCCCGGCATTGAACGCCCTGAGCGCTTTGGCAAACTGCAGCGCCAAGCGCGTGCTTCTGTGCTCAATCGACGTCGGAGGTGCGCGCGGGGCCTGCCACCAGCACTTCCACGCCGGCTTTTTCGAACGCAGCCAAGGCTTGCGGCGGCACTGGTGCATCGGTAAAAAATTTGTCGATTTGCGTGATATTGCCCAGCCGCACCAAGGCATGGCGGCCAAACTTGCTTTGGTCGGCTACCAGCCAGACTTCCCGCGACTGTTCGAAGATGGCTTGCGTAACGCGCACCTCGCGATAATCGTAGTCGAGCAGGGTGCCGTCGGCTTCAATGCCGGACACCCCGATGATGCCGACATCGACTTTAAATTGACGCATGAAGTCGATGGTCGCTTCGCCGACGATGCCGCGGTCGCGCTTGCGCACCAGGCCGCCGGCAACAATCACTTCGGCCTCTTCATTGTTCGACAGGATCGAGGCCACATTCAAATTGTTGGTCACCACCCGGATCGCCTTGTGATGCAGCAAGGCTTTCGACACTTCTTCGGTGGTGGTGCCGATATTGATGATCAGCGAGCGGCCGTGTTCGACATGGGTGGCGGCGAGCTGGCCGATGCGTTGCTTGGCGTCGCTGTTCATCACCTGGCGCTGGTCATAGTCGATATTTTGCACCGTGGATGGAATGCCGACGCCACCATGGTAGCGCGCCAGCAAACGCGCATCTTCGAGTTCGCGAATATCGCGCCGGATGGTTTGCGCGGTCACGCGCAAAATTTTTGCCAGCTCTTCAACTGAGGTATCCCCGTGCTGGCGAAGATGGTTGAGCATGTGGCGATGGCGAGGAATCATGTTTTATATAATCGAACAAAAAAGAACAAAAAAGAATAAAAATGAATGATTAAATGTTGTTTATTCTTTAAATTTGCGTAAGATGAACAAGAAAAGCGTTTCAGTGTTCGTTTCTCAGTCACTTGTTCATTTTAAGCTCATTGTTGCTCTTTGCGCAGATTATCCAGCTATCTGGAAGGTCTGTCCGGAAAGCCAGGGTGACCTTGAACTTATGGCGTGAACCTGGCGGCCATAACCTTGCAAGCGGAGCGAGACATGAAACAACACCAGCAATGTGATCTGTTGATCGTCGGCGGCGGCATCAACGGCGCCGGCATTGCCCGCGATGCGAGCGGGCGCGGCTTGAAAGTGATCCTGTGCGAGCAGCACGATCTGGCCCAACACACTTCATCGGCAAGTACCAAACTGATTCACGGTGGCTTGCGCTATCTGGAGTATTACGAATTCAAACTGGTGCGCAAGTCCCTGCAGGAACGCGAAATCTTGCTGCGCGCCGCGCCGCACATCATGTGGCCGCTGAGATTTGTGATGCCGCACGATGCCGGGCAGCGACCGGCCTGGATGATTCGTGCCGGACTGTTCCTCTACGATCATCTGGCGCGGCGCAAATTTCTGCCGGCTTCGCAAGGGGTGTCCCTGCGCAGGCACGAGGCGGGCGCGCCACTCAAGGGCGATTTCAGCAAAGGTTTTGTGTATTCGGACGGCTGGGTTGACGACGCCCGCCTGGTGGTGCTCAATGCGCTCGACGCCAGCGAGCGCGGCGCCACCATCTTGACCGGCACCGAATGCGTTGCCGTGCGTCAGCAAGGAGAAGGCTGGCACGCCACTTTGTTCAGTGCACAACACGGCGAACTGGAAGTGACGGCGCGCGCCATCGTCAATGCGGCCGGTCCTTGGGCCGCCAGATTCGCCGGTGTGGCAGCGGCCGGCAGCGCCATCGACGACGCCAAAAAGGTCCAGGGTTTGCGCCTCATTAAAGGCAGCCACATCATCGTGCCACGCCTGTTTGACCATCCCTATGCTTATATTTTCCAGAATCCCGACAAGCGCATCATCTTTGCCATCCCGTACGAAGAACAATTCACGCTGATCGGCACCACCGATCTTGAATATACGGGCAAACCGGGCCAGGTCACCATCAGCGCTGACGAAGTCGCTTATCTGTGCCAAATGGCAAACCGCTACTTCAACAAGCAGATTGACGCTGGCGACGTAGTCTGGACGTATTCGGGCGTGCGCCCGCTGCTCGACGACAGTTCGCAAAACGCGTCTGCCGTGACGCGCGACTACCTGCTCGAATGCGCCGAAAATACCCCGCCTTTTCTTAATATCTGGGGCGGCAAGATCACCACTTACCGCAAACTGGCGGAAGAAGCGCTGGCCATGCTGCTGCCGCGTCTTGAAGTGCGGGCGCCGGAATGGACTGCCCATGCGCCATTGCCGGGCGGCGATTTGCAGCAAGCGGGCGCGCTGGTCGATGGCGACGCTTTCGCCGGGTTTTCCCGACGATTTTGCGCGCGTCACTCTTGGCTACCGGTAAAGATTGCACAACGTTATGCCCGCTGTTATGGTACACGCGCCGAAAGCATGATTGGAGCGGCAACGCAGTTGTCCGATATGGGGGAAGAATTGGCGCCCGGCGTGTATGAACAGGAAGCCGGCTATCTCATCGATGTCGAATGGGCGCGCTCGGCCGAAGACATCTTGTGGCGCAGAACCAAGTGTGGCTTACATTGCCAGCCACAACATTTTGTGCGTCTGCAAGCGTGGTTGCAGCGGCGCGCCAGCGCGGACGCAGTCAGTGCACAGCATTAAACGCCATGTCAGTACCGGGCAAATAAGCACCGGGCACAATACCGGCAATACACAGCAAGGAGATGGATCGTGATATTAGAGCTTAAACAAATAAGCCTGAAAGTCGGTGCGGAAACGCATCTTTACCCGCTGGATTTGAAGCTCGTACCAGGTTCAATCAATGTCTTGCTGGGCCCGACCCAGGCTGGCAAGACGACCCTGATGCGCGTGATCGCCGGTCTCGACCGTCCCAGTTCGGGGCAGATTCTGGTCGATGGCGTCGATCTGACCGGCGTTAGCGTGCGCGAGCGCAAGCTGGCCATGGTGTACCAGCAATTCGTCAATTATCCGGCCATGACGGTGTATGAAAACATCGCTGCGCCGTTGCGCATGCAGCACTGCGCAAAGCAGCAAATCCATCAGCGCGTGACGGAAATTGCTGAAAAACTACATATTGATCACTTGCTGCAACGCTTGCCTGGCGCATTGTCGGGCGGCCAGCAACAACGCTGTGCATTGGCGCGGGCGCTGGTAAAACGTGCGCCGCTGGTGTTGCTCGACGAACCGCTGGTCAATCTCGACTACAAGCTGCGCGAAGAGCTGCGTACCGAACTGGCATCGCTGTTTGTGGATGGCAAAACCACGGTTGTGTATGCGACCACGGAGCCGCAGGAAGCGCTCTTGCTGGGCGGTCATACAGTCGTCCTGGATGCCGGGCGCATCATTCAAACCGGTCCGACCTTGGCAACTTACAGCCAGCCAGCCACGGTGCGCGCGGCCGCTATTTTCAATGATCCGCCGATGAACATTCTCGCCGCCAGCGTGGAAGACGAACAGCATGTGCGCTTGGCCAGTGGCCCGTTGCTGGAAATTGCCGCGCCAGCATTGACACTGGCGCCAGGCACAAAGTGCCAGGTCGGCATTCGCTGCAATCACTTCGCCTTGTCGCAGACGCAAGAGGCCGGCGTGCGCAATCGTCTCGACTGCCGCGTCGAATTGACGGAACTGAGCGGCTCGGAAACCTATGTCCATTTGCACCATGGCGCGCACTCTTTGGTGGCGCAATTGCCTGGCGTGCATGTGTATGCGATCGACGCTGCCGTACAAGCATGTGTCACGCCAGAGAACGTGTTCTTGTTCGATGGCGCGGGCCAGCTGTTGCGAGCGCCGTCCTTGACAGTTAAAAAGGAGCATGCGCATGGCACGCATTGAGTTTCGCAATCTGGGTCATGCCTATGGCGCTAATCCAGCCTCGGCCAAGGATTACGCGCTGCAGCCGATGAACATGGTGTGGGAAGACGGCGGCGCCTATGCGCTGCTGGGGCCGTCGGGCTGTGGCAAATCGACATTGCTCAACATCATTTCAGGTTTGCTGGTGCCGTCGCACGGCGAGGTTTTGTTTGATGGCAAAGATATGACATCGATGCCTACGCGTGGGCGCAACATCGCCCAGGTGTTTCAGTTTCCTGTTCTGTACGACACCATGAGCGTGTATGACAATTTGGCTTTTCCTCTGCGCAACCGCAAGATGCCGGAAGCCGAGGTACATAAACGCGTGCATGAAATTGCCGAAATCCTCGGCATGTCGGATGTGCTCAAGCAGCGCGCCAGCGGCATGGCGGCCGACGCCAAGCAAAAAATCTCCCTCGGTCGCGGCCTGGTGCGCAAAGACGTTTCTGCGATCCTGTTCGATGAACCATTGACGGTGATCGATCCGCATTTGAAGTGGCAATTGCGGCGCCAGCTTAAGCAAATTCATCAGCAACTGAAACTGACCCTCATTTATGTCACCCATGATCAGGTCGAAGCGCTGACGTTTGCCGATGAGGTGGTCGTCATGACGGATGGAAAAATTGTGCAAAAGGGTGAACCGGATGCGCTCTTCGAGCGTCCTGAGCATACCTTTGTCGGTTACTTCATCGGCAGCCCGGGCATGAATTTTTTTCCGCTCAAGCTTGACGCCGATGGCGCCAGCATTGGCGCCCACAAGGTCGCGCTCGATGCCGCCACGCTTGGCATGTTGAAGTCGGCCAATCACACGAATAACGTTTTGTCGATTGGCATCCGGCCTGAATTTGTCGACCTGGCACAGCCCGGCGCGAGTGGCGCTCTGGAAGCGCAGATCGACAGCGTGCAGCATCTTGGCACCTGTCAGTTAATTACAGGCACGGTTGCCGGACATGCAGTCAAGGCCAAGATCGACACCAGCATCCCGGTATCGACCGGTAGCCATTGGCTGCGCCTGGCTCGGCCTGAGACCATTTTCTTTTGCAATGATGAAAGGATCGCCCGGTGAACAAGCCTTATAACAACAAAGCCTGGTTTTTCATTTTACCGGTATTCATTTGCGTCGCTTTTTCGGCAATCGTGCCGCTGATGACGGTCATTAACTACTCGGTGCAGGACATCATCAGCCCGACCCAAAGCGTGTTTGTCGGCCTGGAATGGTTCCGCGCCATGATGCGCGATCCGGAATTGCATGGCGCTTTGCTGCGTCAAATTGTTTTTTCGCTCTGTGTATTGCTGGTGCAATTGCCGCTTGGCGTCGGCCTGGCTTTGTCGATGCCATCGAAAGGCTGGCAATCGTCGGCGGCGCTGGTGGTGTTGTCGATGCCGCTCCTGATTCCATGGAATGTGGTCGGTACCATCTGGCAAATTTTCGGCCGCGCCGACATCGGCCTCGGCGGCCATGCATTGAGTACGCTTGGCATTGCGTATAACTATGCTTCGAATCCCCTCGACGCCTGGATGACGGTCTTGCTGATGGATGTATGGCACTGGACGCCGCTGGTGGCGCTGCTCGGTTTTGCCGGTTTGCGTTCGATTCCCGATGCCTATTATCAAGCGGCACAGATCGATGGCGCAAGCCGCTGGGCCATCTTTCGCTATATTCAGTTGCCGAAGATGCGCGGCGTGCTGATGATTGCAGTGTTACTGCGTTTCATGGACAGTTTCATGATTTATACCGAACCGTTTGTGCTGACCGGCGGTGGGCCGGGTAATTCAACGACATTTTTGAGCCAGTATCTGACCCAGAAAGCCGTTGGCCAGTTCGATCTCGGCCCGGCTGCGGCATTTTCGCTGATTTATTTTTTAATTATCTTATTGCTCAGCTTCGTGCTCTACAACTGGATGCAACGCACAGGCAGCAAACCTGCAGGGAGCGATCATGAATAAAGCGAGCCGACTGCCGCGGGCAGTGATGCTGTTTTTATATGTTGCCTTTACGCTGATCCCGCTCTACTGGATGCTCAATACGTCGCTGAAAACCAACGAAGAAACTTTGTCAGTATTTACGCTCTGGCCGCGCAATCTGACTTGGGCCAATTACATCACCATCTTTACCGATCCGTCGTGGTACAACGGCTACATCAATTCGAGCATATATGTCGTGCTCAATACAGTGCTGTCCCTGCTGGTGGCGCTGCCGGCAGCATATGGTTTCTCGCGCTACCGCTTTTTGGGCGACAAGCACATGTTCTTCTGGCTGTTGACCAATCGCATGACGCCGCCGGCAGTGTTTTTGCTGCCGTTTTTCCAGCTCTATTCGACCGTCGGGCTGATGGATACGCACATTGCGGTGGCGTTGTCGCACATGCTGTTCAATGTGCCACTGGCGGTGTGGATTCTGGAAGGCTTCATGTCCGGCATTTCGCGCGAAATCGATGAAACGGCGTACATCGACGGTTTTTCGTTTCCCAAGTTTTTCATCAAGATTTTCCTGCCGTTGATCAAGGCCGGGGTCGGCGTGACGGCGTTCTTTTGTTTCATGTTCAGCTGGGTTGAACTGCTGCTGGCGCGTACCCTTACTTCCGTCAATGCCAAGCCGATCAGCGCCATCATGACCCGCACCGTTTCGGCAACGGGCATGGACTGGGGACTGTTGGCGGCGGCGGGCGTGTTGACACTGGTGCCCGGGATGCTGGTGATCTGGTTTGTAAGAAATCATATCGCCAAAGGTTTTGCGATGGGGAGGGTATAAGCATGGGTAATTCTTTTGCCTGGATGGCGTGGACGATGCCGACTGCGATTTTCTTTTGCTGCATTTTCGCAATGCTGATAGGAATGACATTCTGGGAACTGCGTTCCCCAACCGTCGAGCGTAAAGGATTTTTGCCGCTGCACACGACACGCGGCGACCGTCTGTTCATCGGTTTGCTGACGGCCGCGTATATCAATCTGGCCTGGGTCGGTCTGACCGATCTCGATCAGTGGTACGGCGCCGCGATGGGGTTCATCGCGTTGTTGATCGTGATGCGCAAAGGCTGATTTGAAAAGAAATAAATATTTTTTTGAAAACAGGTAGAGACACCCTTCCGTCTCTCTTGTACTATGTTTTGGAAGGTAAAACAAAGGAGACGTCATGATTAAAAACAAACAAACAATACTCAAGCTGACAGTACTTGCCGCCGCGATGCTGATCTTGCCAGGCAGCGTATTGGCCGATACCAAAGCTGCCGAAAAATGGATCGCCTCGGAATTCAAGCCGAGCACGCTGTCAAGCACGCAACAGATGACCGAAATGCAATGGTTCATCGACGCCGCTGCCAAACTGAAGGCCAAAGGCGTCACTGAGATCCACGTGGTCTCGGAAACACTCGATACCCATGTCTATGAATCGAAAGTGCTGGCCAAGGCATTTAGCGAAATTACCGGCATCAAGGTGATTCACGATGTGATCCAGGAAGGCGACCTGGTAGAAAAAATGCAAACGTCGATGCAATCCGGCAAGTCGATTTATGATGGCTGGGTCAATGATTCCGACTTGATCGGCACCCATTACCGCTACGGCCAGACGGTCGTATTATCGGATTTCATGAAGGCTGAAGGCAAGGACTTTACCAATCCAGGCCTCGACCTGAAAGACTTTATCGGCACCAGTTTCACCACTGCGCCCGATGGCAAGATGTATCAACTGCCGGATCAGCAATTTGCCAACTTGTACTGGTTCCGTGCCGACTGGTTCGCGCGCAAGGATTTGCAAGCCAAATTCAAGGCCAAATATGGCTACGATCTGGGCGTACCGCAAAACTGGTCGGCCTACGAGGACATTGCTGCCTTCTTCACCAATGACGTCAAGGAATTGGACGGCAAAAAAGTGTTCGGCCACATGGATTATGGAAAAAAAGATCCGTCGCTGGGCTGGCGCTTTACCGACGCCTGGTTGTCGATGGCTGGCACCGCCGACAAGGGCATCCCGAATGGTTTGCCGATCGATGAGTGGGGCATTCGCGTCGCTGCCGACAAATGTACTCCGGTAGGCGCGTCGGTTGCGCGTGGTGGTGCTACCAACTCGGCGCCGGCCGTGTATGCCTTGACCAAGTATCTCGACTGGATGAAAAACTACGCGCCGCCAGAAGCGCTCGGCATGACTTTTTCCGAAGCCGGCCCGGTGCCGGCCCAAGGCCAGGTTGCGCAGCAAATTTTCTGGTACACCGCGTTTACTGCAGGCATGACCAAGCCGGGCTTGCCGGTAGTTAATACCGACGGCACGCCGAAATGGCGCATGGCGCCTGGCCCGCATGGCCCGTACTGGAAAGACGGCATGCAAAATGGTTATCAGGACGTTGGCGCATGGACGTACCTCAAGAGCACACCGGTCAATCAAATGACTGCAGCGTGGCTGTATGGTCAGTTCGTTACTTCGAAAACCGTGTCGCTGAAGAAATCGATTGTCGGTCTCACGTTTATCCGCGATTCCGATATCCGTTCGCAGGCAATGACGGACATGGCGCCGAAACTGGGTGGCCTGGTCGAGTTCTATCGCAGTCCGGCACGCGTGGCCTGGACTCCGACCGGGACCAATGTGCCCGACTATCCAAAGATGGCGCAGTTGTGGTGGAAGAACGTATCGACTGCGATCTCGGGTGAAAAAACCCCCCAGGGCGCGATGGATAACCTGGCAGAAGAAATGGATCAGATCCTTGGACGTCTGCAACGCGCTGGCATGAAAAATTGCACGCCGAAGCTGAACGAGAAAAAAGACGCCAAGTTCTGGGTATCCGACAAAGCCGCGCCTTGGGCCAAACTGAGCAATGAAAAGTCAAAAGGTGAAACCATCGCGTACGATACATTGTTGAAAGCATGGAAAGAAGGCCGCGTCCGTTAAGACTTGCGTAAGACGCTTCAGAATCTACAACAAGCGGCACCATGCAGCATCGACGCCAATCCGGACAGTCCGGGTTGGCGTCATTGTAAGTAGTGCGATGAACCATGTTGCAAGCATCCCCCCGCGCTCAGCCAACCTGCGCATTTTCTGGTTTGGCTGCTGCTGACCTTGAGACGTTTTTTGAATTCTTTTCAAAGATTTATAGTTGATTAACCCGTCGCTTCGTAAAAAAGCGGCCTTATTTTGATGGAAACAGGCATGGCTTATTTGCTGGCACTGGATCAGGGCACATCGAGTTCGCGCAGCATTGTGTTCACGGCCAGTGGTGAAATCGTTGCTTCATCGCAACAAGAATTTAAACAGATATTTCCCCAGCCGGGCTGGGTCGAACACGATCCGCTCGATCTGTGGCAAAGCCAGCTCGCCACAACGCAAGCGGTGCTGGCCAAAGCCGGTATCCGCGCCGACCAGGTCGCTGCCATGGGCATCACCAATCAGCGCGAAACCACTGTCGTGTGGAACCGCAAAACCGGCCAGCCGATCTTCAATGCCATCGTTTGGCAAGACCGGCGCACCGAAGCGATCTGCCAGCAGTTGCGCGCGCGCGGCCTGGCCAAATTCATCCAGCGCAAGACCGGTCTGGTGCTCGATCCGTATTTTTCGGCCACCAAGTTGAAATGGATTCTCGACCATGTCAGCGGCGCGCGTGACAGCGCCCGGCGTGGCGAACTGGCCTTTGGCACCGTCGACACCTGGCTGGCCTGGAACCTGAGTGGCGCGCGTCTGCATGTGACCGACGTCAGCAATGCGGCGCGTACCATGTTGTTCAATATTCATGAAGGTTGCTGGGACCAGGAATTGCTCGACTGGCTGGACATTCCGCGCGCATTGCTGCCGCAAGTGCACCCATCGAGCCATTATTACGGCGTCACCGACGCCCAATGGCTAGGTAGCCCGGTAGCGATCGGCGGCCTGGCCGGCGACCAGCAATCGGCATTGTTCGGGCAAGCCTGCTTCAAGCCCGGCATGGCCAAAAATACCTACGGCACCGGTTGCTTCATGTTACTCAATACCGGCGCCGACTGCGCCGAATCGACCAATGGCTTGATCAGCACAAGCGCTTGCCAGATCGGGCCAGAAAAACAATATGCGCTCGAAGGCAGCGTCTTCATCGGCGGTGCCGTCGTGCAGTGGCTGCGCGATGGCTTGAAAGCCATCAAGGATTCCACCGACATCGAACAATTGGCCACTTCCGTGCCCGATTCGGACGGTGTGGTCTTCGTTCCTTCCTTCACCGGTCTCGGCGCGCCATACTGGGTGCCTTCAGCGAAAGGCGCGATCCTGGGCTTGAGTCGTGGCACGACGGTGGCCCATATCGCCCGTGCCGCGCTGGAATCGATCGCTTTCCAAAGCGCTGCCTTGTTGCAAGCCATGACGCGCGATGCGCACGCACCCATCACCGAGTTACGCGTCGACGGCGGCGCCTGCGCCAATTCGCTGCTGCTGCAATTTCAGGCTGACTTGCTCGGTATTCCGGTGATCCGTCCCAAAGTGACGGAAACCACGGCGCTCGGCGCCGCCTATCTGGCCGGGCTTGCCATTGGCGTCTATCGCAATACGCTGGAGTTGGAATCGCAGTGGCAAGTCGACCGTGTATTCGAGCCCTCGATCAGCCTCGACCAGGCTCAGAGCCTGCTGCAGAAATGGGAAAAGGCGATCACGCAGATCAAGGATGCGGAGCAGGGCTGATGCGTAGAATATATTGCAGCACTCGCAGCGGTATCGACGGCCGTAAGAGCGCATGCAAATGTCGAGTTGGCGGAGCGCCTGCCTTGTTTATCTGATCATTTTCGTAGATTATGTATGAGGGTTCTTCTTGTCGGGTTCCCGGGCTTGCCATCTGGTGGGCCAACCGCCCCACACCGGTCGCCGTCGTGCTGCACGACATCGACATCGACATCGACATCGACCGCGGCAAGGTCGAGCTGACGGTCGCCAACACGCGCGCCGGCGAGGTCAAGGCGTACATGCGCACCTGCCTGTCGACCATCGTTGGCGGCCGCATCGAAGTTCTGGCGGTGAAGGAAGGCGACCTGATCGACGACACCTGCCTGTACGTGACCGCGCCCCTCGACGAGGTCGATGCGTCGAAGATCTGCGCCGGCCAGCCGGTACGGATCAGCCTCGACGCGTTTGCCAAGCAATCGTTTGCGGGCAAGGTCAGGCGCGTCGCGCCGTATGTGTCGGCGGTCGAAAAACAGGCCCGCACGGTCGAGCTTGAAGCATCGCTGGACTAGCCGCAGGCGGCCGGCAAGCTGCTGGTCGGCTACAGCGCCAACATCGAAGTGATCCTGGCGGTGCGCGTGCCGACTTCGGCCTTGCAGGAGGGCGCGGGCGTGCTGGTGGCTGGCACCGACGGCACCTTGCAGGCGCGCACCATCAAGACCGGCGTGGCCAACTGAGACTACACGGAAGTGGTGAGTGGCCTCGCTGCCGGCGAGCGGGTCGTCACGGGCGGTCGGCACCTCGCACATCAGCGCCGGCGGCAAGCTGTGCGAAACCCTGCTGGTCGGCACCACGTCGCAATTCCTCGACATCCGCCACCTGCGCCTGGCCCAAGGGCGCAACCGGGCGCCGGGCGACTGGCAGCGCGGCGCCTCCGACGCCTCCGACGCCGTGATCGGCGCTGCCGTGCGCGCCGGGATGTTCGGCAACGCGCCAGCGCTGGGGCAACTGGTGCGCATCGACGAGCGCCGCTTTCGCATCGTTGGCGTGCTGGCCCCGTCCGGCCAGGGGCTGGGCCTGAACATGGACGAACTGGTGATCGTGCCGGTCGCGCTGGCGCAGGCCATGTTCAACAGCAACACGCTGTTTCGCATTCTCGTCGAAGCGAACAGCCGAGCGTCGATCCCGGCGGCCAAGGCGCAGGTGGAGGCGATCCTGATGGTGCGCCACGACGGCGAGCAGGACGTCACCGTCATCACCCAGGATGCGGTGCTGACCACGTTCGACCGCCTGATCGGCGCGCTGACGCTGGGCGTCTCCGGCATTGCCGCGATCAGCCCTGCGGTGGCCGGCATCCTGGTCATGAACGTGATGCTGGTCGCGGTAACGCAGCGTACCGGTGAAATCGGTTTGTTAAAAACGATCGGCGCCATCGACGCCACCATCGGCGCGCTGTTCCTGGTCGAGGCGATCATGCTGTCGATCCTTGGCGCGGCGGCCGGCTACGCGCTGAGGCAGGGCGGCGCCGCGCTGATCCGGCACCTGCACCCGGTGTTCCCGGCCCAGGCACCGGATTGGGCGGTGGCGGCAGGGCTGGCCATCGCGCTCGTTACCGGCTTGCTGCCGGGCTCAATGCCGGCGCGCCGCGCGCCGCGCGGCGCGGCTCGACCCGGCGCTGGCGCTGGCCGGTCATTAAGAGCCATCAGGAGCCATCAAGCATGCTGCTGGCCGACGCCATCCACCTCGCCGTGCGCGCGCTCGTCGCGCAGCGCATGCGCAGCCTGTTGACCATGCTCGGCATCGCCGCGGTGATCCTGCTGACGTCGACCGACGAGGGCATCCACCGTTTCGTGCTGGCCGAATTCACTCAGTTCGGCACCAACATCGTCAGCATCTCGGTGGGAAAAATCAAGACCGCGGGATCGGCGCCGACCGGCATTCCCAGTTCGGTGCACCCGATCACGCTGGACGACGCGCGCGCCGTTACCCGCCTGCCGCACGTAGCGGCAATCACGGCCACGGTGTGGGGCAACACCGAAATCAAGGGCAACGACCGCCTGCGCCGCACTACCGTCAATGGCGTCGGCCCCGCCATGCTGCAGGTGTGCAGCATCAAGATCAAGACCGGCCAGTTTTTGCCGGCCGACGATGCGGCCAATGCGCGCCCGTTCGTCGTGCTGATCGGCAGCGATCACTTCCGCGTCATCGGCGTGCTCGAGGCGAAGGGACAGTTTCTCGGCATCGACCTCGACGCCGCCGCCTACATCCCCACCGCGCGCGCGATCGCGCTGTTCAACCGCGACGGCGTGATGAAAATCGACCTGGCGTATGACGACAGCGTGCCGCCGGCGCGCATCGTCGCCACCATCAAGGCGCAGTTGATCGCGCGTCACGGCCGCGAGGATTTCACCATCGCTACCCAAGAAGACTTGCTGCGCACGGCTGTCGAACATCCTCGACATGTTGACCGGCGCAGTCGGCGCGCTGGGCGCCATTTCGCGGCTGGTCGGCGCCATCGGCATCGTCACCATCATGACCACTGCGGTGGCGCTCGGCGCGCGCCGCTGCACCATTTTAGGACTGTTTCTGGGCGAGGCGATGGTGCTGTCGGCGCTTGGCGGCGGCTTCGGGCTGCTGCTCGGCATCGGGCCGGCGCAATTGATCCACGTCGCCTTGCCGGCGCTGCCGGTGCACACGCCGCTGGCTTTTGTCGTGCTTGGCGAAGCGCTCGCGGTGGCGATCGGTCTGCCGGCCGGAGTGCTGCCGGCGCGGCGCGCCGCGCGCATAGACCCGGTCTGATCGTGCGCGAAAAACCGGCCAATCGGCTGCTGGACACATGCTTGTCACTTCAATAGGATAGGCTACGGCGTGCCTGCGAAACCCTGTTCACCCACGAGACAATATGAAAAGCAATTTTTCTTCACCACTTTCCTGTTCCCGCCGATGGCTGGGCGCCACCTTTTTTCTTGCCACCTTGGTGACAATCCAGGCCGGCGCAGCGCCTGTCGTGAATGCTGCGACCACTGCCCAGCCGAAACTGGTGCTCGTCATCGTCGTCGACGGCCTGCCGAACGAGCAGGTGCAGCGCTACCGCGACCAATTCGGCCAGGGTGGCCTGCGCCGCCTGCTCGACGGCGGCGCTTCGTTCAGCAACGCCCACCAGGCGCATGGCGTGACGGTGACGGCGGTCGGCCATGCGGCCGTCCTGACGGGTGCTTATCCTTACCAGCACGGCATCATCGGCAACAACTGGATCGATCCGGCGACGATGACGTCGACCTACTGCACCGAAGACCAGGCTTACACCTATATCGGCGAAAAAACCAGGCCGGACGACGGCACCTCGCCGGCCAAGCTGCGCGTCGGCACCCTGGGCGACGAGATGCGCTATGCCAGCGGCAACCGTGCCAAGGTGGTCGCCGTGTCGGGCAAGGACCGGGGCGCGATCCTGTTGGCCGGCAAGAGCGGCACCGCCTACATGTACATGGACGACACCGGCAACTTCGCCAGCTCCACTTATTACATGCAGTCGCATCCGCAATGGGTGCAGCGCTACCAGGCCGACCGCCCGCAGGACCGCTACTTCGGCCAGGCGTGGACGCCGCTGCTGGCGGATTCGTCCTACGCGCTGGACGCCGGCGACGCGTTCTACCCGGACAAGGATGGCGTCAGCCAGCGCTTCCCTTTCCTGTACTCCAGCCAAGCCGGCAAACCCGACGCCGAGTATTTCAAAAGCCTCAGGACCGGCCCGTATCTGGATGAGTTGACGTTCGGATTCGCCCGCGCCGCCGTCGAAGGCGAACACCTCGGCAGCAATCCGGCCGGCGTGCCGGACTTGCTGGCAGTGAGCCTGTCGGCGCACGACTACGTCAATCACGCCTATGGGCCGGAAAGCAAGATGTCGCACGATCACCTGCAGCGGCTCGACCGCATGCTGGCCGGCTTCTTCGGCTACCTCGACAAACGCATCGGCATGGACAACGTCGTCGTCGTGCTGACCGCCGACCATGGATTTGCCAACACGCCGGAGTTTTCGCGCGCGCGCCATCTCGACGCGCAACGGCTCGACGGCAAGAAAATGGTCGCCGCCCTCGACGCGCACCTGGCGACTACCTACGGCGTCGCCAAGCTGGTTGCCGCCGCGTCGCTGCCGAATGTTCACCTCGACCAGGCAGTGATGGCGAAACACGGCTTGCGCCGCGCCGACGTCGAGGATGCCGCCGCCCGCTTCCTGCTCGACTACGCTGGCGTGGCCGACGTCTATACCCGCACCCGGTTCGAATCGGGCCGGGTTGCCGACACCCGCATGGCGACCTTGATGCGGCGCGCATGGAACCGCCAGTTGTCGGGCGACCTGATGGTGGTGGTCAAGCCGTACTGGTTTTTTGGCGCCGGCACGAGCGGATCGTCGCATGGCACGCCGTACGCTTACGACACCAACGTGCCGCTGCTGATCATGGGCAAGCGCTGGATCAGGCCGGGCGCCTACGGCCAGTACGCCGAAGTCATCGACATCGCGCCAACCCTGGCGCACTTGCTGGGCGTGCGCCCGCCCGCCGGCGCGGAAGGGCGGGTGCTGACGGAAACGCTGCGTTGATGGCGCCCGGAAGACGTCAGGCGGCGCGTGGTAGGTGCGTGTTTCACCGCAGCCCGGATCGCGTCAGCGCCGCCATGTCGTTCGCCTGCTTTGCCGACTGGCCCGGCCCGATTGGCGCTTGCACGACGTCCGGCAACCGGGGCATCTCTTCCGGCGCCTTGCCGGCGGAGCGGATCGACATGATCTTGTTGAGCATGTCGAACCAGAACGGCGCGCCGAGCGTCGCCGCAACCGCGGTGATGAGCCAGCCGAGCAGGTGGTAGCCGACCGTTCGCCAGAAGTTTTCGCCCATCTCGGGGACGCCGAGGTACATGTCCTTGTCCGCCTGGGTCGGATTGCGCTCCCAGCCGATCGGCAGCTTCAGGCCGTTCAGCTGCTGCTGAATGCGCTTGAGCTGTTCAGGGTAGCTCGGCGCGATGTCCACGGACGCCTTTGCCACTTCGTGCCCGACGATTGTCGCTGTGACCGTCGCCTTCTGCGCCCGGTCTGAAATCGCCGTATCGAGCGTGTAGTCGATGTGGCTGGCGTCTGTCGTCATGTCTTTCCGGAGCGTGACGGAGGCTGGACGAACTACCGCACCCTGCGCGTTCGTCGACAACAGCACCACGTCGTTTGCTTGCGCATTGAATGTCAATTTTCCGCTGACGGCATCGCCGGCGACGACGTCGCGCCCGGGCGGCGCCGGTTCCCTCGCCCTGGCGTCGGCGTACGCTTTTGCCTGCGTGACCAGACCGTCGCGCACGCCCGGCTGCGCGTCGAGGTAGCGCACGATGAGCATCGCGTCGACATTCATCGCGATCACCACGATCAGGCTGATGGCGGCGGTCACCCACTGCGAGCGCCGCTTGTACCAGCCCGCTACCCGGTCCATCGCATTGTTGAACCAGACCTCGACTTGCTGCTTGAATGTTTCGATGTCGTTGCCGGCGTCGTCGAACAGCACCAGCAGCGCCTTGCGCATCTTCAGGTCTTCCAGCTCCTCGATCAGGTGGCGTACGTAGCCTGCCGGGATGGCGCGGATGAAGCGCTGCACGTCGGCCGCCGCATCGGCAACGCCGTAGCCGGCCAGCCAGCCTGCGTCGTTGCGACCCAGGATCGCCGACAAGCGCTCGAGATCGGTCCGGATGGCTGCGGCGATTCTTGCGGGGAGGATGGCCGGGAGCAGGGTTGGGAGCGATGTCGCCATGTTGTCCACCGCGCCCTTGATGTCGGCGACTGACACGGCGCCGGCGCTGGCCAGTGCGAGCGCCTTCTGCAAAGCCGCTTCGGTTTGCCTTAGCGCGTTGTCGGCGCCATGCAGCAGTTCCAGCAGGACGTTGGCAAAAGCGCGCGACGGAATGTAGGAGGGACCGCTGCCGAACCAGGGCCGCTTGCCTGCGGCCGCCGGCTTCCAGGCCATCGTCGAGCTTTCGATCAGCGGATGCGCGTACAGTTGCCTGGCCCATGCCGGGCCGATCAGCCGGCCGACGCCGTATTCAAGCCATTTGGCCCGCGAGCGGAGCATGGCGGCGATCAGCTCGTTGCATGTCGTCACGAGCAGGCTTACCAGCAGGAAGACGAACACCACGCCGATGACAGTATCGAGAACGCCGGATCCAAGCATGCAAACTCCTTGTCGGAAGAAACAGGGGGCTCGTCGGCGATGACGCATGTCTGCCCGAGCGGTCGCTCAAGTATAGGTAAAAATTACCAAAATGGACATTAAAAAACGGATCGAAGCTGCGCGTTTTGGCAAGCGAAACTATTGGATATGCAGGCTGGGTAAACAGGAAAATTTAGGCAGCGATACCAAGCCCTGCTTGATCAGCTATCGAGCGTAAACTCGGTAAACGACGCGCCTTGTTCGGCCGGTTTGGCTGGCGCGGCGTCGGCCGGCCGGTTCTTGCTGTCCGGCCCGTTGTTGAGCAGCCACAGCAGGTTGGTCGCCGAATCGGCGTTGGCCAGCGCTTCTTCCTGCGTCACCAGGCCATCTTTTACCAGCTGCAGCAGCGCCGCTTCGAACGTCTGCGAACCGGGCGACAGGCTTTTGTCCATCGCTTCCTTGATCTCGCCGATCGCGCCTTTTTCGATCAGGTCGGCCACGTAGCGGGTGTTGACCATCACCTCCACCGCGGCCTGACGGGCGCCGCCCGCGCTCGAGCGCACCAGCCGCTGCGAGACGATTGCCTTGATTGCCGACGACAAGTCCTGCAGCAGCGCCGGGCGGTTCTCGATCGGATAGAAGCTGATGATGCGATTGAGGGCGTTGTAGCTGTTGTTGGCGTGCAGCGTTGCCAGCACCAGGTGTCCCGATTGCGCATACGCCAGCGCCGCCGCCATGGTTTCCTTGTCGCGGATTTCGCCGATCAGGATGCAGTCCGGCGCCTGGCGCATCGAATTGCGCAGCGCCGTCGAAAAGTCCAGCGCGTCGCTGCCGATCTCGCGCTGGTTGACGATCGACTTCTTGTTCTTGAACAGGTATTCGATCGGGTCTTCGAGCGTCAGGATGTGGCCGGCGCGCAGTTCGTTGCGCTGGTCCAGCATCGACGCGATCGTCGTCGACTTGCCTGATCCGGTGGCGCCGACCAGCAGCAGCAGGCCGCGCTTTTCCATGATCAGTTCCGACAGGATCGGCGGCAGCGCGAGGTCGGCCAGCGCAGGAATGGTCGCCGGCACGAAACGGAACACGGCCGAAATCGAGCCGCGCTGGCGGAACGCCGACAGCCGGAACCGCCCCAGGTTCGCAACAGAGATGCCCATGTTCAGCTCATTGTCGCGCTCGAGCTCGGCCATCTGCGCCGGGGTGGCGATTTCGGCCAGCAGGGCGACAATGTTTTCCGGCTCCAGCTTTTGCTGGTTGATCGGAATGAGGTTGCCGTTGATTTTGATGTGCACCGGTGAATTGACGGCGAAGAACATGTCCGACGCGTGCTTTTCTTTCATCAGCTGGAACAAGCGGTCCATTGCCATCATTCGTCTCCGGTGTGCATCGTGCGCTGCGTCAGATCCCGCGCAGCAGTTCGTTGATGCTGGTTTTCGAGCGTGTTTTCGCGTCGACCCGCTTGACGATCACGGCGCAATACAGGCTGTACTTGCCGTCTTCCGATGGCAGGTTGCCCGAGACGACGACGGAACCGGCGGGGATGCGGCCGTAGCTCACTTCGCCCGTTGCACGGTCGTAGATCTTGGTCGACTGGCCGATGTACACGCCCATCGAGATGACCGAGTTTTCTTCGACGATGACGCCTTCGACCACTTCCGAACGGGCGCCGATGAAGCAGTTGTCTTCGATGATGGTCGGGTTGGCCTGCATCGGTTCGAGCACGCCGCCGATGCCGACCCCGCCCGACAGGTGGACGTTCTTGCCGATCTGTGCGCACGAACCGACCGTGGCCCAGGCATCGACCATCGTGCCTTCATCGACAAAGGCGCCGATGTTGACGAACGACGGCATCAGAACGACGTTTTTGGCGATGAAGCTGCCGCGCCGCGCAATTGCGCCCGGCACCACGCGAAAACCTTTGCTGGCGAAATCGTCGGCGCTGTAGTTGGCGAACTTGCCCGGCACCTTGTCGTAGAACTGCAGCGCGTCGCCGGCCGCCATGACGCTGTTGTTCTCGAGCCGGAACGACAGCAGCACAGCCTTCTTGAGCCACTGGTTGACGACCCAGTCGGCGCCGGTTTTCTGCGCTACCCGCATCGAGCCGTCGTCAAGGCCGGCGATGACGTGGGCGACTGCCTCGCGCAGTTCGGCGCTGCCGTTCGATGGCGTGATTTCGGCGCGCTGTTCCCACGCGGTGTCGATGATGTTCTGGAGTTGTTGGGTCATGGTGTGTGCCTGGCTTTCAAGTGAAAACTACGGGATTACTGCATTACTGGATTGGATGCCGCTTTGAGGGCGGTGCAGAACTGGACGATGCGCTGCGCCGCTTCGACGCCTTCGTCGACTTCGGCAACAAGCGCCATGCGCACGCGGTGCTCGCCCGGGTTGGTGCCGTGGGCGGTGCGCGCCAGGTAACTGCCGGGCAGCACCGTGACGTTGTATTGGGCGTACAGGCGGCGCGCAAACTCGGTGTCCGACAGGCCGCTGGCGCGCACGTCGGCCCACAGGTAGAAGCCGGCGTCGGGCAGTTCGACGTCGAGCACCGTGCGCAGCAGCGGCGTCACCAGCTGGAATTTTTCCTTGTACTTGGCGCGGTTTTCCTGGACGTGGGTTTCGTCGCCCCACGCCGCAATCGAGGCCGCCTGCACCGGCGGCGACATGGCGCCGCCGCAGTAGGTACGGTACAACAGGAATTTCTTGATGATGGCCGGGTCGCCGGCGACAAAACCGGAGCGCATGCCCGGCACGTTCGAGCGCTTCGACAGGCTCGAGAACACCACCAGGTGGGCGTACGGATGGGCGCCGCCGCTGCGCCCCAACAGGTGCGCCGCTTCCAGCGCCCCCAGCGGGGCCGTGGCGCCGTGGTAGATCTCGGAATAGCACTCGTCGGCGGCGATCACGAAGCCGTAGCGGTCGGCCAGCGCGAACAGCGCGCGCCAGTCGTCGAGCGACAGCGTGGCGCCGGTCGGGTTGCCCGGCGAGCACAGGTAGAGCAGCTGCACGCGCGCCCAGACGTCGTCCGGCACGCGGCTGTAGTCGCAGGCGAAATTGCGCGCAGGTTCCGAATTGACGAAGTACGGCTCGGCGCCGGCCAGGTAGGCGGCGCCTTCATAGATCTGGTAGAACGGGTTCGGGCACACCACCAGCGGCTGCTTCGATGGATCAATCACGCAATGCGCAATGCCGAACAGCGCCTCGCGCGAACCGTTGACCGGCAACACCTGGGTGGCCGCATCGAGCGGCGGCACGCCGTAGCGGCGCTCGATCCAGGACGCGATCGCGCTGCGCAATGGCGCGCTGCCGATGGTGCTCGGATAGCTCGCCAGGCCATGCAGGTTGTGCATCAGCGCCTTGTGGATGAAGGCCGGCGTCGGGTGCTTCGGCTCGCCCATGCCCAGGCTGATGGCCGGATACTCGGGATTCGGCGTGACGTCGGCAAACAGCTGGCGCAGCTTTTCGAACGGGTAGGGATGCAGCTTCTCGAGTTGTGGATTCACGGCGGTACCAGGGTTGTCATGGTGCGAAATGCACCGCCATTATAGCGCCGATAAGATTGCCGGGCCGGCTGCCGCAATCGCAGCAGGCCACGCCGCCGCCGGCCGAATTCGGCGGTATCGCGCGGTATTCAGCAATGTTCGACAATATTCGGCACAATTCGGCACAATTCGATCAGCTTGCGCCGCCGACGCGGTTGCGCCCGCCGGCCTTGGCGGCGTACATTTCGCGGTCGGCGGCCACAAAAAACTGCTCTATGCAGTCGAACTGGGTCGGCACGATGGTCGCCACGCCAATGCTCACGGTGAGCCATTCGGACGTCGGCGAGCCTGGATGCGGCAAGCGCAGCGACTCGACCAGCGCGCGGATCGATTCGGCCAGCACCAGCGCGGTGCACTGCGTGGTCTCGGCGAACAGCAGGACGAATTCCTCGCCGCCGTAGCGCGCCGCCAGGTCGGTGGTGCGCAGCGCGCGCGACTGCAGCGCTGCCGCCACTTTTTGCAGGCACAGGTCGCCGGCGGCGTGGCCTAAGGTGTCGTTGTACAGCTTGAAATGGTCGACGTCGAGCACGATCATCGACAGCGGCTGGCCGCTGCGCAGCGCGCGCTGCCATTCCTTCTCGAGGAAATGGTCGAAGCGGCGGCGGTTGGCGATATGCGTCAGCTGGTCGACCATTGCGGCGTGCTGCAGCGCCGTTTCGGACTGCTTGTGGTGGGTGATGTCGTGCAGCAGGGCGATGAACAAGGGCTCGTCGGCGGCCATCGGCGACAGCGTCAGGTCCATCGCGCGCAAGCTGCCGTCGCTGTGGCGGATCAGCACTTCGCGCGCGCCCGCCTGCTGTACCGCCGCCGGATCGGTCGCACAGGTGGCGAAATAGTCGAGATATTCCTGCCCCAGCGCGCCGCCCAGCAGGTCGGGCAGCGAACAACCGGCCAACTCGTTCGGGCCGTAGCCGAGGTAGCGTTCGCAGGCCGGATTGCCGTATTGGATGCGCCCGCCCGCCTCGACGATCATCAAGCCTTCGTCCATGCCGATGACGATCCGGCGCAATCGCTCGGCCTGCTCCTTCTGCGCCGCGCTGGTGCTGCGCATCTGCAGCTGTGCGCGCACCCTGGCGCACACTTCGGCCATCCGCAGCGGCTTGCTGATGTAGTCGGCGGCGCCGAGGTTGAAACCGGCAACGATGTCGTCGGTATCCGTTCTGGCGCTCATGAAAATGACCGGGATGTGCTCGGTGGTATGGTGTTCCTTGAGCTTGCGGCAGGTCTCGAAACCGTCGATGCCGGGCATCACGACGTCGAGCAGAATCAGGTCCGGCTGCACCCGCCGCGCGATCGCCAGCGCGCGCTCGCCGCTGGTGGCGACGAAGGTCTGGTATCCCTGCTGCGTCAGCATGGTCTGCAACATGTCAAGGCTGGCGGGCGCATCGTCAACGATCAGGATCGCGGGCTGACGGGCGGGCGGTGAGACTAAAGAAGCTAGGATGTTCATAATCATATGATACGCTTTTGTGAGCTCATGCGGTAATATATGTTGCCCTACGGTTAGCTTTTCGTCGTCATTGCACACGCTGCGGCGCTCACGCCAGTGCGGCGATCAGCGTGCCGAGGATGGCGATGCCCTCGCGGATGCGTTCGGGCGACACCGTCACGAACGACAGGCGCAGCGTGTTCGTTTCAGGCGCGTTGGCGTAGAACGGCGCGCCCGGCACGAAAGCGACGCCGGCGGCGATTGCCTGGTCGAGCAGCTGCATGGCGTCGATGTGCCCGGGCAGCGTGACCCAGATGAGCATGCCGCCTTCCGGCCTGGTCCAGCTTGAGCCCGCCGGGAAGCTTGCGGCCATGGCGTCTTGCATCGCCTGGCAGCGGTCGGCGTACAGCGCGCGGATGGTCGGGATGTGGCGCCCGGGGAAGCCGTCCCTGATCACCTCGTGCGCCGCCATCTGGGTCAACTGGGAGGTGTGCAGGTCGGTCGCCTGCTTGGCCAGTTCGAGCCGGCGCAGCAGCGGCAGCGGCGCGACGACGTAACCGAGGCGGATGCCCGGGGTCAGCACCTCCGAGAACGAGCCCATGTAGATGACGCCGCCCGGACGCATGTTCAGTATCTTCGGCAACGGCGCGCCCTTGTAACTGAGGGCGCCGTACGGATCGTCTTCGATCAGCGGCACGTTGTGGCGGGCGCACGTCTCGACCAGTTCGCGCCGGCGCGGCGCCGGCAGGCTGCGCCCGGTCGGATTCTGGAAGTTCGGCAGCGCGTACAGCAAACGCGCACCAATGGCGGCGTTCTCGACCGAGCCTGGCACAAGGCCGTCGTCGTCGGTGGCGACCGAAACAAACTGCGGCCGGTACACCGAAAACGCCTGCAAGGCGCCGAGGTGGCTCGGGGTCTCGACCAGCACGCGGCTGCCTTCGTCGATCAGCACCTTGCCGAGCAGGTCGAGCGCCTGCTGCGAGCCGGACGGGGCAGGAGGTTCAGGTTTCATGCCGGCTCACAGAAGGTGCGGCGGCTTCAATTGGCGGTGCCGAACAAGCGTTCAGACAGGCGTGCCTGCGCGCCGTCCGGGTACGGCTGAGTTCACAACATCAGGCGACTTCGACGATCATTTCGATCTCGACGCAGGCGCCGAGCGGGATCTGGGCCACGCCGAAGGCCGACCTGGCGTGCTTGCCGGCGTCGCCGAACAGCTCGCCGAGCAGCGCAGAGGCGCCGTTGGTGACCAGGTGCTGGTCGGTATAGTCGGGTGTCGAATTAACCAGACTCATCAACTTGACGATGCGCTTGACGCGGGTCAGGTCGCCGCCGCAGGCTTGCTGCAGCGTGCCGACCAGGTCGATGGCGATCGCGCGCGCGGCCTGCTGGCCTTGTTCGGTCGTCACGTTCTTGCCCAGCTGGCCGGCGTTTGGCGTGCCGTCGGGGTGCTTGGCGATGTGGCCCGAAATAAAAATCAGCTTGCCGGTTTGTACGTACATCACATAGGCGGCGGCTGGCGCGGCCGGTGCTGCCAGGGTGATGCCCAGTTCTTCGAGTTTTTGGTAAACAGACATAGTTATCCTGGAATTTTGTAAGGGGAAAACCGTATTGTACGTCCAGCCCGCCACGCGCCGGGGTGAAGTTTACGCCCTTGGGGACAGGCGGACCAAAGCTGGCGTCAGCGGCGGATCTGCATCCTGCGCCCGGCGGCAACCACCGCGATGACGGCAACTGCAAACACGACATTCGACAGCGCCAGCGGCTCGCCCAGCAGCAGGGCTGCGCCCACCAGCGTCATGAACGGCTGCACCAGTTGCACCTGGCCGACCCGCGCGACGCCACCGAGCGCCATGCCGCGGTACCAGAAGAAAAAGCCGATGAACATCGAGAACACCGAGACGTAGGCAAAGCCGATCCAGGCGTGCAAGCCGGCATTGGCCAACGTGTCCAGGCGCGGCCACGACAGCCACAGCACCAGCGGCGCCAGCAGCGGCGCCGACAGCACCAGCGCCCAGCTGATCACCGCCTGGCCGCCCATCGTCCGCGACAGGCGCCCGCCCTCGGCGTACCCGACGGCGCCGAGTATCACGGCGCCGAACATCAGCAAGTCGGCCAGGTGAAAGCTGCCGCCGCTCTGGCGCAGCGCGAAGCCGATCACGATGGCGGAGCCGAACAGGGCCATGATCCAGAACCCAACGGACGGTTTTTCGTTGCCGCGCAGCGCAGAAAATAGCGCGGTAGCCAACGGCAGGATGCCCACCAGCACCGCGCCGTGCGAAGCAGGCAAGGTGCGCAAGGCAATCGACGTCAGCCAAGGAAAACCGATCACGCAGCCGAGCGATACGAACGCCAGCGGCAACAGCGCCGACCTGGGCGGCCACGCGACGCGGTGCCAGCGCAGCCAGACTGCGCCGAGCACGGCGGCCACCAGTGCGCGCCCGAGGGCGACGAACGCCGGATCGAGCTCGGCCACGGCCATCCGCGTGAAGGGCAGGGTCATGCTGAACATTGCCACGCCGACCAGGCCGAGCAGCATGCCGCGCGTTTCGTCGGACAGCTTGGGCTGGGTTGGAATAATAGCGCGCGGCGCAATATCATGATTCATGATGGGCTTTCATATCAGCGTGCGGTGGATCGGATAGGTGTATCCTAGTTGAAAATACAAGTACAGTACCAATACACATTTTCATATAGTTCAAACTACTGTGACGGTAAAATGACCAGCACACCGCCATTGCGGCCTTCACCTTATGTCGGCCTGTTGTCGCGCGACACCGGCGAAACGCTGATCGACCAGATCGCCCGCTCGGTCGCTGCCCGCATCGATGACAAGGTATTGCGCGGCGGCGCGCGCATGCCGTCAATCCGCCAGTTCGCCGCCAGCCACGCCGTGTCGTGCTTCACGGTGGTGGCCAGTTACGACAAGCTGGTGGCGCGCGGCTACCTCGAATCGCGCCGCGGCGCCGGCTTTTTCGTGCGCGAACGCTCGCCAATGAAAATCGACATCGACATCGACATCGACATCGACGCTGCGGCGAGCGCGGAGTCGAAGCCACTTGACGTGGTCTGGCTGATCCGCAATATGTTCCGCCCGGCGCAGCTGCCGCAGCTTCAAAAAGCGCCCGGTTCCGGCGTGCTGCCGGCCGAATGGCTGGACGGCGCGGCGATCGGCAATGCGCTGCGCAGCATCGGCCGCCAGCATGGCAACCTGCTGCTCAACTACGGCGCGCCGCAAGGTTTTCTGCCGCTGCGCCAGCAACTGCAGCGTAAGCTTGCCGAGCTCGAAATCGCCGCGGCGCCCGAGCAGATCGTCACCACCGTCGGCGTCACCCAGGCGCTCGATCTGGTCGCGCGCGAGTTCACGCGCCCGGGCGACACCATCTTCGTCGACGATCCGGCCTGGTTTTTGATGTTCGGCTCGTTTGCCGCGCTGGGCGCCAGGGTGGTCGGCATCCCGCGCCTAGCCGACGGTCCCGACCTGGCGCGGCTGGCGCAACTGGCCGCGCTGCACAAGCCCAAACTGTATGTCATCAACTCGGTGCTGCACAATCCGACGTCGACCTCGCTGTCAGCGGCCAAGGCGTTCCAGGTGCTGCGCCTGGCCGAGGAACACGATTTTACGATCGTCGAGGACGACATCTACTGCGACCTGCACCCCGGCAGCGCAGTGCAACCGGCCACCCGCCTGGCCGCGCTCGACCAGCTGCGGCGGGTGATCTACCTGGGCGGCTTTTCGAAATCGATGGCCGCCAACCTGCGCGTCGGCTTCATCGCCGCATCGAGAGAATGGGCGCAGCGCCTGGCCGACCGCAAGATGCTGGCAACGCTCACCAGCAGCGACATCGGCGAGCGGGTCGCCTACAAGATCCTGTCCGAGGGGCTGTACCGCAAGCACCTTGACCGCATCCGCGCCCGGCTCGACACGATCCGGGCCAAAACGGTGCGCCAGATGGAGCGGGTCGGCCTGACGGTCGATGTGGCGCCGCCGGCGGGCATGTTCGTCTGGGTCGACACCGGGTTGGACACCAACGCGCTGGCCGAGCGGGCGATGGCCGAGGGCCTGCTGCTGGCGCCGGGCTGCCTGTTTTCGCCGAGCCAGCTGCCGTCGAGCCGCATGCGCTTGAATGTGGCAGCGATGCAAGACCCGCTCATCTGGCAATTTCTCGAACGGGAAATGGGCGCTCGCCAACCCTTGAAATCGCTTTTTTAATCCCAACATTGCAACGATCCCTATAACTGTCCTACCAGAGGAAAACACATGGCCGTCGCCGAAAAAGAAACCCTTGGCTTTCAAGCTGAAGTGAAGCAGCTGCTGCAGCTGATGATCCACTCCCTGTATTCGAACAAGGAAATTTTCCTGCGCGAGCTGATCTCGAACGCGTCCGACGCCGCCGACAAGTTGCGCTTCGAGGCCATCAATAACGATGCGCTGTACGGCAACGATCATGAGCTGAAAATTTTGGTCTCGTTCGACAAGGACGCCAAGACCGTCACCATTTCGGATAACGGCATCGGCATGAGCCGCGAGGAAGTCATCTCTCACCTCGGCACCATCGCCAAGTCCGGCACCAAGGAGTTTTTCGGCAAGCTGTCGGGCGACCAGCAGGCCGACGCGGCCCTGATCGGCCAGTTTGGCGTCGGCTTCTATTCGGGCTTCATCGTCGCCGACAAAATCATCGTCAACACCCGCCGCGCCGGCGAGCTCGCCTCCCAGGGCGTGCGCTGGGAGTCCGCAGGCGAGGGCGATTACAGTGTCGAGCAGATCGAAAAAGTCTCGCGCGGCACCGAGGTCATCTTGCACCTGCGCGCCGGCGAGGAAGAGCTGCTGTCGGCATGGAAGCTCAAATCGATCGTCCGCAAGTACTCCGATCACATCTCGCTGCCGATCAAGATGCAGAAGGACGAGTGGGACGCCGAAAAGAACGAAACGGTGCTCAAGGACGAATTCGAAACCGTCAACCAGGCCAGCGCGCTGTGGGCCCGCAACCGGGCCGACGTGACGGTCGAGCAGTACGACGAATTTTACAAGCATGTCTCGCACGACTTCCAGGCGCCGCTGGCGTACACCCACAACCGGGTCGAGGGCCGCAGCGAATATACCCAGCTGTTGTACGTGCCGGGCCATGCGCCGTTCGACCTGTGGGACCGCAACAAGCGCGGCGGCATCAAGCTGTACGTCAAGCGCGTCTTCATCATGGACGACGCCGAGCAGCTGATGCCGGCCTACCTGCGCTTCATCAAGGGCGTGATCGATTCGAACGACCTGCCGCTGAACGTCTCGCGCGAAGTGTTGCAGGAGTCGCGCGACGTCAAGGTGATCCGCGAAGGCTCGACCAAGCGCGTGCTCGGCATGCTGGAAGAACTGGCCAACGCCGACGAGCAGGAAAAGAAGGACAAGTACACCACCTTCTGGACCGAATTCGGCCAGGTGCTCAAGGAAGGCATCGGCGAAGACGCCACCAACAAGGACCGCATCGCCAAGCTGCTGCGCTTCGCCTCGACCGCCAACGACAGCGCCGACCAGAACACCGCGCTGGCCGACTACCTTGGCCGCATGAAGGACGGCCAGGAGAAAATCTACTACGTCGCCGGCGACAACTACACCGCAGCGAAGAACAGCCCGCACCTCGAAATCTTCCGTAAAAAAGGCGTCGAAGTGCTGTTGATGACCGACCGCGTCGACGAGTGGATGCTGTCGTTCCTGAACGACTTCGACGGCAAGGAGCTGGTGTCGGTGGCAAAAGGCGGGCTTGACCTGGGCGCGCTGGAAGACGAAGCCGAAAAGAAGGAGCACGAGGAAACCGAAACGTCGTACAAGGACCTGGTCGAAAAGATGAAGGCGGCGCTGGGCGAGAAGGCCAAGGATGTGCGCGTCACGTTCCGCCTGACCGATTCGCCGGCCTGTCTGGTGGCGGACGAAAACGAGTTGTCGGGCAACCTGCTGCGCATGCTCAAGGCCGCCGGCCAGAACGCGCCCGAGTCCAAGCCGATCCTCGAGATCAATCCGAACCACCCGCTGGTGACGCGCCTGAAGTACGAGGACGCCGAAGGGGCGCGCTTTGGCGACTGGGCTCATATCCTGTTCGATCAGGCGCTGCTGGCCGAAGGCGGTTCGCTGGCCGACCCCGCAAGTTTTGTAAAGCGCCTCAACGAGATGCTGCTGGCGACCATGAAGTAAATACTTCACGAAGTGCTTGATCAAAAAAGGCAGAGAAGATTCTCTGCCTTTTTTTCGACCATCAAGCGCGGCCAACGCGCGCAATACCGCCCTTAACGCATGCGCCGGCGCCGCGCCACTGTCAGCGCGCCGATCGCGAGCGCGGCCAGCGGCAGCGATCCGGGCTCAGGCACCGCGTTCGACGACAACGTGAATTGGCCTGGCGAACGAAGAATTTACCGGCAGGGAACTGTAAAGTTCGTCGACAGGCGCCGGCTGCAACGCTACCGTAATGCTGTCCGCGCGCCTGTCGTGATGCTCAACACCGTCATTGCCTGGTTGCCACCGGCCGATCCGGCAGCGTCCCCAAGGCGGCAACCTCGTTGTCGTTGTCGTTGTCGTTGTCGTCGTCGTCGTCGTTGTCGTTGTCGTCGTCGAACGCTGTGCTAACCAACTGCGGCGTCTGGCCGTTGCCGGCATTGACCAGCTGCAGCGTGCGCGCGGCGGCCAGGGTGGCAATGCACGCCAGTTTCAACAGCGCGTCGGCCGGCTCCAGTTGGCGCGATTCCAGGCCCAGCCCTTGCCGCTCGAGTGTGCGAAACAATTGTTCAATTTGCCACCCCTGCTGGTACCAGCTCACCATATGCAGTGCAGTGCAGTGCCTGTTCTGCCTGCCCAACCTCGTGCGTGTCAAGCAGCACCCAGTGTACCGGCTGCTCTCCCGGCGCCACCGTTTCCGGCAACTCCTTCAACGCCCCACCGCCACCACCGCCACCACCGACAGCGTGATGCGCGCCTGCTTTGCCCGGCAACCTTCGGGACGCAGCACGCACACGCGGCCAAAGCGCAGTTCCATATGAGCCCGGTGCGCGGTGCGCGCACCGTCCTTGCTGCCGTATGCCTTGCCTTTTGGGCGTGCCGGTACATCGAGCACGTCGCATGCCGCTGCCGGTTGCGCCGCCAGCCAGCCACACAGGACGCCGCCGCCTTCGAGCGGGCGGTCGCATCGGGCGCGCGTCAGCAGGTGGGTGTGGACGTCGGGAATACGGTCCCATAGTTCGTAGAGGTCGCTCTCGCGGTCTGCCACCACCGTCACGAGCGCGGCCTGGCGCAGGTATTGCGCCGCCGCCTGCGGCCCTTGCAGCCAGCGCATTGATTCCTTCGGTTCGGTGGGCTGCCTGTCGCGCTTTTTTTGCGCGTCGACATCCCGTAGCCAGGCGCCCTGGTGTGCGATGCCCAGGCAGGCGTGGCTGTGCGCGTCAACGGCCAGCACCGGGTGGATGAACAGGCCGCGCCCCGAGTGCTTGCTGATGCCGCCCGGTCCGGCAGTACGGCTTGCGCAGGCGCTGCAGTCCAGTTCGCTCGTGTCCTGCAGCGCCAGCACATGGCGTCCCGCTGCCGCCTGCGCGGTGCGCGCTGCCATGGCGGATGATTTCCTGTGGCGTCACGTTGTAGTGCTCCAGCAAGCGGGGAAAGCGCCTTTGCATGGCGCGGTCGTCGCCCAGTCGCCGCCGGCATGCCGTGCCGCGTTCGACCATCCGGCGATAGAGCAGCGCGCCGGTGTTGCAAAGACGTTTGTCGCCAAACGTCCCGATGCAATTCCTGTCGTCCATCTCCGCCGTATCCATCACTGCCTGCCTACGTCTGATGCCACCGCTTCAGCATACGCCAGACCGAGGTTGGCTAGGTTTTCTCTGCCTGGTGCGCGGGCGACCAGCCATCGCCCGTCCTAGTTTGAAATTTCCCCGCAAAACTCGAGCAGCAGTTTTTCGCCTTCCGGCCAGGCGCCGTAGCCGCTGGCGCCGTTGACGTGGCCCGCTTTGCCGATCTCGACGCATTGGCTGCCCCAGGCCGCGGCAAACGCGCGTGCCCGCTCGATCGACACGTATTCGTCGTTCGCACTGGCGACGACGATGCTGGGAAACGGCAGTTTTTGCATCGGCACCGGCGCAAAACCATTGGCGTCCTGCGGGTACGACGGCGCCTCGACATCGCTCGGCGCCACCAGGAAAGCGCCGGCAATTGCCAGCCCCGAGCCGGATGCGGCCCAGTGCGCCACCAGCGTGCAGGCAAGGCTGTGCGCCACCAGGATCGGCGGGCCGGCTTCGCTGGCTGCGATTGCCGCGTCAAGCTCGGCCACCCATTCAGCGCACGCCGGATTGTTCCAGTCGCGGTGAGGCGCGCGCTGCCAGCCGGGATGCTTGTGCTGCCAGAGCGTCTGCCAGTGCTGCGGAGCGGAATTGAACAGGCCCGCCAGGATAAGAACATCGCATTTCATCGCGTCTCCCAAGGATTGACTGATTGCGATAATTGTACGTCGCTTGCCGCTTTGTACGTCGCTCGCCGCGTTTGCTCTTTTTGCCCGTTACAAGGCGGCGCGCAAGGAAAACAGCTCCGGGAACAGCACCACGTCCAGCATCTTGCGCAGATAGCTGACGCCGGCGGTGCCGCCGGTGCCGGTCTTGAAGCCGATGATGCGTTCGACGGTCGTCACGTGGCGGAAGCGCCAGAAGCGGAACGCGGTCTCCAGGTCGACCAGCTTTTCGGCCAGTTCGTACAACGCCCAGTGCGTCGACGGATCCCGGTAGATTGTCAGCCACGCGGCCTCGAGCGAGGCGTCGTGGCGGGTTGGCAGCGTCCAGTCGGCAGCCAGGCGTTGGGGCGCAATGGCGAAGCCGCTGCGCCCCAGCAGCAGCGCCGTTTCGTCGTACACCGACGGCGCCTGCAGTGCGCGCGCAAGGATTGCCTGTTCTGCCGGCGCGCCGGCGTGAACGTCGATCAGCGCGGCGTTCTTGTTACCGAGGATGAATTCCAGTTCCCGGTACTGGTGCGACTGCAAGCCGGACGAGACGCCGAGGAACGGGCGGATTGCGCTGTACTCGGGCGGCGTCATCGTTGCCAGCACGTCCCATGCATGCACCAGCTGGTCCATGATGCGCGCCACCCGCGCCAGCATCTTGAAGGCCGGTGCCAGTTCGCCGGCGCGCAGGTTGACCCGCACCGCCTGCAGTTCGTGCAGCATCAGCTTGAGCCACAACTCGCTGGCCTGGTGCTGGATAATGAACAGCATTTCGTTGTGGTTCGGCGAGCGCGGATGCTGGGCGCCGAGGATCTGCTCAAGGCACAGGTAGTCGCCGTAGTGCATCGCCGCGCTGAAATCCATCTTGGCGCCGTGCCATTCGGCCGGGTCTTTCTTGTCGTCGGACATGGCGTCGCTTTCGTGGTTCAGGTAACGGCGCCGCGGCTGGCTTTGACGTCGTATGCGGCGTCGTCGAGGATGGCGCGCAGGATCTCGACGGCGTCCCAGACGTCGACAAACCGGGTGTACAGCGGCGTCAAGCCGAAGCGCATGATGGCCGGTTCGCGGTAGTCGCCGATGACGCCGCGCTGAACCAGCGCGGTCATCACCGCATGGCCGTGCGGATGGGTGAAGCTGACGTGGCTGCCGCGCCGCGCGTGCTGGCGCGGGGTGGCAAGTACGAGCGGGTGAACGCCGCAGTGCGCCTCCACCAGTGCGATGAACAGGTCGGTGAGGGCGAGCGACTTGGCGCGGATTGCCGCCATGTCGGTCGCGTCGAACACGTCGAGCCCGCACTCGACGAGCGCGAGCGAAACGATCGGCTGGGTGCCGCACAGCGCACGGCCAATGCCGTCGGCGGGGGCGAATTCGCTGGTCATCGCGAACGGCGCGCGGTGGCCCCACCATCCCGCCAGCGGCTGGTGAAACGCCGCCTGGTGATGGTGCGGCACCCAGATGAAGGCCGGTGCGCCCGGCCCGCCATTGAGGTATTTGTAAGTGCAGCCAACGGCCAGGTCGGCGCCGGCGGCGTGCAGGTCGAGCGGCACCGCGCCGGCCGAATGGGCTAGGTCCCACAACGCCAGCGCGCCCTGCGCATGGGCGTGGGCGGTGAGCGCGGTCATGTCGTGCTGGTAGCCGGTGCGGTAGTTCACATGGGTCAGCATGAGGACGGCGCAGTCGGCGTCGATCGCCGCCGGCAGCGCTTCGCATGAGTCGACCAGGCGCACCGAGTAGCCGCGCGCCAGCCAGCCGGCCAGGCTCTCGGCGATATAGAGATCGGTCGGAAAATTGGCGCGCTCGCTGACGATGACGCGCCGCGCCGCGCTCGCCGGCGCAGCGTCGGCCTGCATCCGCAGCGCGCCGGCGAGCGCCTTGAACAGGTTCAGCGAGGTGCTGTCGGTGATGACCACTTCGCCCGGGCGCGCGCCGATCAGGGGCGCGAGCCGGTCGCCGAGCCGCTTCGGCAGGTCGAACCAGCCGGCCGTGTTCCAGCTGCCAACCAGGTCGTGGCCCCATTCGCGATCGATGACGTCGCGGGCGAGCGCCAGCGCCGCTGTCGGGCGCGCGCCGAGCGAATTGCCGTCGAGGTAAATTACCCCTGGCGGCAGGTCGAATTGCGCCCGCAACGGCGCCAGCGGGTCCATGGCGTCGAGGGCGAGGCAGTCGGTTCTGGTGGCCATGCGGATCTTTATCGAATGAGGTCCGAGCTCACAGTCTAGCAAACAACTGCCGCGGCGCCGCGCCGATGCAGTTTGCGCCCCTGGCGGCGCCGTGACGACGTGGTGCGCTTTTGCAAAAAATAATTGCCGACAGCCCTAAAGTTCCCAAAACCGCGACCGTTACCGATTTCATGAAGCAAATTTAAAGAAAATTAATTGAAATTGATTGAAATTTATTTTCAAAAGACCCTAAAGTTTCGCAAAAGTTTGACGTAACCGACATAAGACGACAGCAAATCGCCTTCCAGACCAACAGATTTTTGCAGTTTCCAGCACATCATTCCGCCCCTGTTCTCATAGGGGCGTGACAAGGGCCAGGCCGTGTTTGTAAGACAAACACTGACCGGTCCGTTTCGTCATTGGCCGACCAAAAATACAGCGCCCCGCCTATTTCCGAAAAGTTTCTGCACGGTCAAAATCTGTCTCACTGGCAACACGGAACAAAGCCAGATTTCAACGGACTCAAGGAGATGGAAATGACGGCGAACGACATGATGGCGGAAATTCGCGATGCCAACCTGAGCTACCTGATGCTCGCCCAGCAGATGATCCGCGCAGACAAGGTGACCGCCATTTTTCGCCTCGGCATCGCCGCTGAGATCGCCGAACTGATCGAAGGCATGAGCAACGCCCAGATCCTCAAGCTTGCCGGCGGCAACATGATGCTGGCGCGCTTTCGCTTCGACGACAGCGCCATCCTGTCGATGCTGACCAACTACAATAAAGACCGCGGCTTGGCCCAGGCGCACGCCGCCATCCTGATGGCCGGCCAGGCAGTCGAAGAAATCGCCTGAGTTTTAACGCAACCCCTGTTCACCTTGTTGCAGCAGTCGATCAAAGTTGGAGCCACACATGAGCAAGAAGAGCGTTGTCACGGAAGCCCAGGAAATCCAGCTGGCCATCGAACTGATCCAGCTCGGCGCCAGGTTGCAGCTGCTCGAGACCGAAGTGTCGCTGTCGCGTGAACGCCTGCTCAAGCTGTACAAGGAACTGCGCGGCATGTCGCCGCCGAAAGGCATGTTGCCGTTTTCGACCGACTGGTTCCTGACCTGGCAGCCGAACATCCATTCTTCGCTGTTCATCAATATCCACAAGTTCCTCGTCGAGCACGCCGGCGCCAGCGGCATCGAGGCGGTGATGAAAGCCTACAAGCTGTACCTCGAACAAATGCCGCCCGAGCCGGGCGAAGAGCCGCTGCTGTCGCTGACGCGCGCCTGGACGCTGGCCCGCTTCTTCCAGAGCAAGATGCTGTCGATGGCGGCCTGCTCCTGCTGCCAGGGCAAGTTCATCGTCAACTGCTTCGACCTGAACGATGGCTACCAGTGCGGGCTGTGCCACATGCCTTCGCGCGCCGGCAAGACCAAAAAATCGAAAGACGCCGCCGCCGCGGCGCTGCTGCTGGCCGCGTGAGCGTCGTCGTCACTGCATCGAACCTGAAGGGCAGGGCGTGAGCCTTGCCCTTCGCCGCATCTGGCGTTCGCTTGTGTTGCGTTCGTCTATCTTGCGTTCACCTCTCTGGCGTTCGCCCGCGGTGCAGGCGCTGCTGGTCCAGTGCGCCGCGCTGCCGGCTTGCGCGCTGGCGAGCGCGATATTGTCTTCCATGCAGGTCGAGCTCACGCTCGGCCTGGTGGCGTTGCTGCAGGGCGGTTTCGCGTGCGCGCTGTGCTGGTGGCGCAAGCTGGCGCCCTGGTGGCTGGCGATCGAACTGCTGTTCGCGCCAGCGCTGCTGGCCGGCGCCAGCCTGCACTTGCCGCCGGCGGTGTTTCTGGCCGGCTTTGTCGCACTCCTGTTGATCTATTGGTCGACCTTCCGCACCCAGGTGCCATATTTTCCATCTGGCAAGCGGGCATGGGATGCGGTGGCGGACCTGTTGCCGTCCGGCCGGGCGCTGGACGTGATCGACATCGGCAGCGGCCTCGGCGGCCTGGCGCTCGACCTGGCGCGGCGCCGGCCCGACGCGCGCTTCGTCGGCATCGAACTGGCGCCGCTGCCATGGCTGGTCAGCCGGCTGCGCGCCGCGCTGGCCGGCGACAACGTGCGGTTTGTGCGCGGCGATTACGAACAGCTCGACCTGGGCTACTACGACGTGGTGTTTGCCTACCTGTCGCCGGCGGCGATGGATGCGCTGTGGCGCAAGGCCGGCGCCGAAATGCGGGCCGGCGCTTTGCTGCTCAGTTATGAGTTCGGCATTGGCGCAAAACCACCCGATATGACGATTATGCCTGCAGGGCGCGGGCCCTCGCTTTACGGTTGGCACTTTTAGGCGACACACTGACGACATCGGATCAATTACGGGGCGGTTTCACTTGCTCACAAGCCTTTCTCAGGATATTGTAGTTCCTTGAAACAATTTTTTCGTAGGGCGCCGTAGCGATGCTGCAGGCGCCCTTGCCATTCCTGGCGCAGCAGTTAATAACTTAATACAAGTCTTGCCTTTCTTACATTCCGGAGTCAGCGCCCTTGTTAGTCATCATCGGATACATCATCGTTTGTGGCTCCGTGTTCGGCGGCTTTGCCCTCAGCGGCGGCCACCTGGCATCCCTGTTCCAGCCACTCGAGCTGCTGATGATCGGCGGTGCCGCGGCGGGTTCTTTCTTTGTCGGCAACAACGGCAAGTCGATCAAGGCAACGCTGAAAGCCTTGCCGACCTTGTTCAAGGGCTCGCGCCATACCAAGGAACTGTACATGGAGATGATGTCGCTGCTGTTCGACGTCCTCTCCAAGGTGCGCAAGGAAGGCCTGATGTCGATCGAAGGCGACATCGACAAGCCGGAAGAAAGCCCCTTGTTTTCCAAATA
>Ga0326734_1000036_pt1 | contig 47322 bp, 42 predicted proteins | sample 15_GP2_1315_FD_207944 | JGI IMG/M metagenome (GOLD analysis project Ga0326734, IMG submission 207944) | Glacier ice microbial communities from Ngari, Tibet, China - 15_GP2_131.5 | ecosystem: Environmental > Aquatic > Freshwater > Ice > Glacier | place: China: Ngari, Tibet | collected 2018-07-18 | reverse complement strand
AGCCCACTGTTGAACACTGATGTCAGTGGGGTAACCAGCTACAGCCATGTTTTTACTCAACTAAATTCTAATGAGCCAGTATACAAGCGATATTTAGTTGCTTTTTAATTACTTAACGCTCTCTTAGAGCTCGCCATGGCTTTCTATGGAAGTATTTTTCACCACCGACAGCCAATAAGCCACCGCCAGCGCAAACACCAGCGCAGCGGTGGCAAGCACATAGTCTGAACTGACGACGTTGTAATCCAATACAATGACTTTACGGGCGACGGCCATGAAGGCTGTCGCCAGGACAACTTTGATATGGATAACGTTCTCGCGCAGATAGCTGGTGATGTTAATGAAGATTTCGATTGCAATCAGCACGGCCATGAACGCGCCGAAGGTGGCCAGAATATCGCTGATTTCCAGCAGATAGAAAGGATGAGCGGAGATGCGTGAGTACAGCACGTAAGCCACATCTGCAACCCCCCACCAGATTACCAACACCATCAACACTGCCAGAGCCCGCACGGCATAGCGTATTAATTTTACGAGTGCATTAATGAGGGGATCGTTCAATGGCTGCTGGGGCCGGGGCGGCGTACTATTTTGGTTCATGTGAGCTCCTCTTCTGAAATGGTTGCGGTGATGATTTTCATTGTTGCCGGAGAGTGTATGAAATATTGTGCAAGCGACTCGCTTCGTTTAATGCTGCCCACACGCAATATCTGTAGCTGATGAAAAAATTCGCATCTTGAAATTTTATGCGATTGCGAATTTCATGAAAACACCTACCCGGACCAACTGGCACGCACTTCCGGCGCAGGCCGCCACCACGCTGCTGCAAAGCGATCCATCGAACGGACTGGCGATGGTCGAGGTCGAGGTCGAGGCGAGGTTGCGTCAGTTCAAGGCGAGGGGGTGGTCTTTGCAACGGGAGACAAAACCGAGATGGGCCGAATCGCCGGGATGATGGGCTTGGCAGAGGATGTGCAAACGCCGTTCACGCGAAAAATTAAACAATTCAGCAAACTCCTGATGTACATGATCCTTGGCCTGGCAGCATTGATTTTCGCCTCCGGCATCCTGCGCGGAACCCCGTGGCCAGAGATGTTCATGGCGGCGATTGCCCTTGCCGTTGGCGCCATTCCCGAAGGCTTCCCCGCAGTGGTCACGATCGCGCTGGCCATCGGCGTGGGTCGCATGGCCCGGCGCAAAGCGATCATCCGCAAGCTGCCTGCGGTCGAGACGACCAGCAGCACCACCATCATCTGTTCGGACAAGACAGACACGCTTACGCAAAATCAAATGACGGTACAGGAAATTCATGCCGGTGGCAGGCGCTACCAAGTTACCGGCAGCGGCTACAAAACGGCCGGGGAAATCCTTCTCGGGCAAGTGCCCGTTGTTATCGGTGAAAACAGTGCGTTGATCGAAACGCTGTGTGCTGGCTTGCTATGCAACGATTCGCGCCTTCTTTGCAATGACGAAGGTCAGACTATCGTTCAAGGCGACCCAACCGAAGCGGCACTGATCGTGGCGGCGCTGAAGGCGGGGCTGTCGGAGCAGGAGATAAGTGAACGCTTGCCACGGATCAAGACGATCCCTTTCGAGTCCGAGTACCGATACATGGCAACGCTCCACGGCATCGAAGGCGCGCCAAAAGTAATTTACATCAAAGGCGCGGTGGAAGTACTTCTGGAGAAATGCGTGCATGCGCTCAGCGAGACGGGAGAGGCCGCAGCGCTGGATAAAGCGCTCGTGCTCCAAAACGCCGAGGCAATAACGACGCGCGGCCTGCGCGTGCTCGCCTTCGCCCGGCGCGAAATGCCGCAGGCGCATTGCGGCCTCGATCACGAGCATGTCGCTGGCACCCTGACCCTGCTTGGTCTGCAGGGCAAGCTTGATCCGCCGCGTCCTGAGGTGATCACGGCTGTGGCCAAGTGCCGCGCCGCCGGCATCCACGTCAAGATGATCACCGGCTAACTGCCGTAGCCGGACCCGTTCGATGTTTTCGATCGGCATTTTCTCCAACCCTGCGCTGATCGCCGGCATTGCAGTGACCTGGCTGGCGCAGACCGCCTTTGCCTATGTGCCTTTGTTAAACCGGGTTTTCCATACCGCCCCGGTACGAGCCGAAGCCTGGGTCTATATTGTCGGCATCGGTGCCTCCACCTTCGCTGTCGTTGAATTTGAAAAATGGCCGCGCTTTCGCGCAATGCCAACGCCGTGAAACTTCCGGCCCGAACGTCTTGATTAACCAGCATCGGTCGGCGATCGTGCTCAGGCGGACACCGTCATGCCCGATTTCAAACCGCCAATCCACGGCCAGTTCTCGCCTGCACCGCGCGGCGCTTGCGGATTAATTTTAAAAGGAGTATAAAGACTCCTTAACCGGAGCAATCATGAATCTTGCCTACGCCTATCCGAAGAGCCGCTTCGAGCCCGCCGTGCTGGTCGACCTGAACGCGCGCGCCGAGCGCGAGCGGCTCTCGAAGTCGGCCCTGAAGGGGTTTTTCAAGCTGGCCGCGGCCTGGCAGTTGCGCGACGAAGACGCCCGCGAACTGCTGGGCGGCCTGTCCTCGTCGGCTTTTTACGAATGGAAAAAGAACCCGGAGCGGGTGCTGGAGGTGGACCGCATCACCCGCGTCTCCTACCTGATCGGCATCTACAAGGCGCTGCACATCCTGTACGGCGACAAGCTGGCCGACGAATGGGTCGGCCTGCCCAACAGGAATCCGGTGTTCGGCGGGCGCACCCCGCTGTCGCAGATGCTGGCCGGCGGCCTGCTGGCGATGCAGACGGTGCGCAAACTGCTCGATGCGCGCCGCGGGGGCCTGTGAGGTGGCCGCGCCGCCGAAACAGAGCGCGCTGCGCCAGTTCGATACCTGCCGCCTGATCCCGTCGCGCTTCGCCGATGCGGAAGACTCGGTGCTGGCGCCGCTGGCCAACGACAACGACATGCTGGCCGACCTGTTCGACCTCGACAACGCCACCAACGAGCGCCTGCGCGGCGAATACGGCGGCCTGCCCGGCATCGGCGTCGATGAACTGGTGTTTGGCGTGCCGAATTTTCGCATCATCAACGCCGCTTTTACCTACGCCCGCCCCGAAGGCAACCGCTTCAGCGACGGCGAGCGCGGCGCCTGGTACTGCGCGTTCGAAGCGGAAACGGCGCTCGCCGAGATCACCTTCCACAAAACGGTCGAGTACCAGGAGATCGACTATTTTGATGACAGCGTCACTTACCAGACCATGCTGGCCGATTTCACTGCCACCTTCCACGACCTGCGCGGCGCGCGCGGGTATGCCAAAGCGCTGGCGCCGGACAGCTACATCGCCTCGCAGCAGCTGGCCGCCGAGCTGCTCGACGCCGGCTCGATGGGGGTGATTTTCCCCAGCGTGCGCCGCGCCGGCGGCACCAACCTGGCGTGCTTTCGCCCGGCCCTGGTGGGTAACGTGCGCAAGGGCGGCGCGTATCGGTTAACATGGGCCGGTTCGCCGATCCCAAGCGTCGAATCCATCTGATTAATTTTTTTACCTATGCTTATGAATACCAATCCCGACAACGATACCGAACTGCGCATCAAGATCAACCGCGAAACGGCGCGCCTGCCGTGGGCCGAACTGGAGCGCCACTTCGCCCAGGGCTCGGTGGTGTTCGTCAGCCCCGAGCTGGACCTGGTCGACGTCGCGCTGCGCATTTCGCACGACGACAAGGACAGCATCGCGCGCTGGATGGCCGACTCCCGCATCGGCAAGGTGACGGTCGAACAGGCGCAGGCCTGGAGCGAAGGGCAAGCCGTGCTGTGGACCTCGGTGGTCAGCCCGTTCGTGCTGGTGCAGGCGGAAAAAGCGAAGCTGAACTAGGCCGCGGCGTGATGCCGGTGCTGAAAGTGCGCGCCTCAAGAGCACATCCGGGGCCCATCTGTCGGGTATAATCGAAGGCTCGATTCAACCAACTCATACCGGAAAACGCCATGGAAGCCGAACGCATCAACGCCCTGTCCGCCCTGCTCAACGACCTGACCGGTCGCGAAGCCGAACTTCGGAGGTATCTTTGACTACGATAAAAAGTCAGAGAAGCTTGAACAAGTCAACGAAGAACTAGAAGATCCGACCGTCTGGAACGATCCGAAACGCGCGCTGGAACTCGGCAAAGAGAAAAAGGCGCTGGAAGGGGTTGTGCATACGCTGCAAAAAGCCGACGCCAACCTGAAGGATGCGCACGATCTGTTCGGCATGGCGCGCGAAGAAAACGACGACGACACCCTCGAAGCGGTGATCCTTGACGCCGACGTCATCCGGCTGGTTGTCGAGGGCATGGAATTTCGCCGCATGTTCGGCCACCCGATGGACCAGAACAACTGCTTCATCGACATCCAGGCCGGCGCCGGCGGCACCGAAGCCCAGGACTGGGCCGCGATGCTGCTGCGCCAGTACCTGCGCTATTGCGAGCGCAAGGGCTTCAAGGTCGATATCCTCGAGCAGTCCGACGGCGAAATCGCCGGCATCAAGACCGCCACGCTCAAGGTCGAGGGCGAATACGCCTACGGCCACCTGCGCACCGAAACCGGGGTGCACCGGCTGGTGCGCAAGTCGCCGTTCGACTCGGCCAACGGTCGCCATACGTCGTTTACGTCGCTGTTCGTGTATCCGGAAGTGGACGATTCGATCGAGATCGACGTCAACCCCGCCGATATCCGGGTCGACACCTACCGCGCGTCCGGCGCCGGCGGCCAGCACATCAACAAGACCGACTCGGCGGTGCGCATGACGCACGGCCCGACCGGCATCGTGGTGCAGTGCCAGAACGACCGCAGCCAGCACCGCAACCGCGCCGAAGCGATGGAAATGCTCAAGGCGAAGCTGTACGAGCACGAGCTGCGCAAGCGCATGAGCGAGCAGCAAAAGCTGGAAGATTCGAAAACCGACGTCGGCTGGGGCCACCAGATCCGCTCGTACGTGCTGGACCAGTCGCGCATCAAGGACTTGCGCACCAACTTCGAAACCGGCAACACCAAGGGCGTGCTGGACGGCGACCTCGACGAGTTCATCGCCGCCTCGCTCAAACAGGGCGTCTAGCCGATGGCCCGCGAAAAAACCGCGTTCATCTTCGATATGGACGGCACCATCGTCGACAACATGGCCTACCACACGCAGTCGTGGATCAGGTTTTTCGAGCAGCGCGGCATGGCGATCGACGGGCCCGAGTTCTTCCGCACCACCGCCGGGCGCCAGGGCCATGAAATCCTCCGCGCCCACCTCGGAGAACACCTTGTCGATGACGAGGTGCATCTGCTGAACATCGAGAAGGAAGCGCTGTACCGCGAACTGTACGGCCCGCACCGCAAAACCTTACCTGGCTTCGATGCGATCATCGCGCGCGCCAAATTGGCGAACGTGGTGCTGGCGGTGGCGACCGCCGCGCCGAACGCGAACATCGCATTCACCCTCGACGGGCTCGACCTGCGGCGCCATTTCGATGTCGTCGTCGGCGCTGCCGATGTTGCCCGCGGCAAGCCCAATCCCGACGGCTTTTTGCTGGCCGCCGAACGCTGCGGCGTCGCCCCCGAACACTGCATCGTGTTCGAGGACGCGCCGCTGGGCGTGGAAGCGGCGCGCCGCGCCGGCATGCGCTGCGTGGCGCTCACCACCACCCTGCCGGCCGTGGCGTTCGCCGGATTCGACAACGTCATCGCTATTGCTGAAGACTTTTCCGGGCTCGACATCGACGCCTTGTTGACCGTTTAGCCAGCGCTGTTCGCCCACATCAGTTCGCCCATATCAACCACACTGACAAAACCATCATGACCACCGACATCCAAAACCCGCCCGCGCAACCGGCTGACGAAAACAAGATCATCGCCGAGCGCCGCGTCAAGCTGGCCGCGCTGCGCAGCAACGGTGTCGCCTTCCCCAACGACTTTCGTCCGCAGCACAAGGCCGCCGCCCTCCACGCCGAATTCGGCGCCAGGACGCGCGAAGAACTCGAAGCGAACCCGGTCGCCGTGGTGCTCGCCGGGCGCATGATGCTCAAGCGCGAAGCCGGCAAGAAGGCCGCTTTTGCCACGCTGCAGGATGCGTCGGGCCCGCGCGCCGATGGCCGCATCCAGATCTACGCCACGCTCGATTTGACGGGCGCGGCCGCGATGGAAGCGCTGCACCACTACGACTTGGGCGACATCCTCGGCGTCGAAGGCACGCTGTTCAAGACCAAGACCGACGAACTGACCGTCAAGGTGACCACTCTGCGCCTGATCACCAAGTCGCTGCGCCCGCTGCCGGACAAATTCCACGGCCTGGCCGACCAGGAGACCAAGTACCGCCAGCGCTACGTCGACCTGATCATGAGCGAAGAGACGCGCCGCACCTTCAAGGCGCGCACCGCCGCGATGTCGTCGATCCGCCGCTTCATGGAAGAACACGACTTCATGGAAGTCGAGACGCCGATGCTGCACACCATTCCCGGCGGCGCCGCGGCCAGGCCCTTCGTCACCCACCACAACGCACTCGACATGGAGATGTTTTTGCGCATCGCGCCCGAGCTGTACCTCAAGCGCCTGGTGGTCGGCGGCTTCGAGCGCGTGTTCGAGGTGAACCGCAACTTCCGCAATGAAGGCGTGTCGCCGCGCCACAATCCGGAATTCACGATGATGGAGTTCTACGCCGCCTACACCGACTACCAGTGGATCATGAATTTCACCGAAGCCGTGATCCGCCGCGCCGCAGTCGACGCCCATGGCACCGCGCTGCTTTCCTACGGCGGTCGCGCACTCGACCTGTCCCAGCCATTCCACCGCATGACGATCGTCGAAGCGATCAACAAGTATGCGCCCGGCTACAGTCATGCGCAGCTGCATGACATGGATTTCCTGAAGGCCGAGCTGCTCAAGTTCGGCGTCAAGCCGTTCGCCACGTCCGGCATCGGCGCGCTGCAGCTGTCGCTGTTCGAAGAGACGGCCGAAGCGCAGTTATGGGAGCCGACCTTCATCATCGACTACCCGGCCGAAGTGTCGCCGCTGGCGCGCGCCTCCGACACGGCGCCGGCAATCACCGAGCGCTTCGAGCTGTTCATGGTGGGCCGCGAAATCGCCAACGGCTTTTCGGAGCTGAACGATTCCGAAGACCAGTCGGCGCGCTTTCTGGCGCAGGTGGCGGCCAAGGATGCGGGCGACGAAGAGGCGATGTTCTACGACGCCGACTACATCCGCGCGCTCGAATACGGCATGCCGCCGGCCGGCGGCTGCGGTATCGGCATCGACCGCCTGATGATGCTCATTACCGATTCGCCGAACATCCGCGACGTCATCCTGTTCCCGCATTTGCGGCGGGAAGAGTAATCCGGGTAACCGGGGTAATCCGGATAACCGGGGTATCCCGGATAAGCGCGATCCGTGAAGCCTACTGGACGATCCGGTAGCACGGCACATATGCCTTGCCCGGCAGTTTCATGCGGCTCTGGGCGACGAACGAGGCCAGCAGCGCGTCCATCGGGCCCATGATGGCGGCGTCGCCGTGGATTTCGAAATGGCCGAATTTCTCGATCGCGCGGATGCCCTCGTCCTTGACGTTGCCCGCCACCACGCCCGAAAACGCGCGCCGCAGGTTGGCCGCCAGCAGGTGGGTGGCCTGGTTCTTGCGCAGGGACAGGCTGCGCATGGCTTCATGCGAGGGCTTGAATGGCCGCTGGAATTCTTCGTCGATCTTCAGCAGCCAGTTGAAATAATAGGCGTCGCCGCGCGACTTGCGAAATTCCCGCACTTCCTTGATTGCCACCAGCATTTCGCGCGCCACCATTTCGGGGTCGTCGACGATGATCTTGTAGCGCTGCTGCGCCGCTTCGCCGAGGGTGGCGCCGATAAAGCCATTAATCTGGTGAAAATAGTCGCGCGACGATTCGGGGCCGGTGAAAATGAGCGGGTACGGCATCCCGGCGTTATCGGGATGCAGCAGGATGCCGAGAATGTAGAGGATTTCCTCGGCGGTGCCGGCGCCGCCCGGGAACACGATGATGCCGTGGCCGGTGCGGACAAACGCTTCGAGCCGCTTTTCGATATCGGGCATGATCACCAGGTCGTTGACGATCGGGTTGGGCGACTCGGCGGCGATGATGCCGGGCTCTGAAATGCCGAGATAGCGCCCGCCCGTCAGCCGCTGCTTGGCGTGGCCGATGGTGGCGCCTTTCATCGGCCCCTTCATCGCCCCCGGACCGCAGCCGGTGCAGATGTCGAGATCGCGCAGTCCCATCTGGTAGCCGACTTCCTTCGAATAATTGTATTCGACCCGGTTGATCGAATGGCCGCCCCAGCACACCACCAGATTCGGATTGCGCTGCGGGCGCAGCACGTTGGCGTTGCGCAGGATGTGGAAAACCGAATCGGTGATGCCTTCCGAGCGCGACATGTCGAACTTCGGGTTGTCGGTCACTTCGTTGCTGACGAAGACGATATCGCGCAGCACCGCGAACAGGTGCTCGTGGATCCCCTTGATCATCTTGCCGTCGACGAAAGCGATCGCCGGCGCGCCGCGGATATCGAGCTTGATGCCGCGCTCGCGCTGGATGATGTTGATGTCGAACGATGTGTACCGCTCCAGCAGTTCCTTGCCGTCGTCGATCGAACTGCCGCAGTTCAGCACCGCCAGCGCGCAGTTGCGAAAAACCTGATACAGGCCGCCCTTGCCGGAGTCAAGCAATTTGGCCACTTCCGCTTTTGACAGCACTTCAAGCCGGCCTTCGGGCGAAATCAGGGTGTCGACAATCTCGTGGTCCATGAAGTAATTCCTTTTTTCGATTCTGTGAAACGAACAAGCATGCAATGCCGCATGCAATACCAATATACGACAACTGGCGGCGTTGTGGGCCGCAGATTTGGCGTCGGCCCGGACGGCTGCAAATCGTCTAAATAACACATCCGGCAAAAATTCGCTGACAGCGTCCGATTTCCATTAAAATGCAGCCCACTGGAATCGACGGCCTGGTCCGCCTGCAACCCGCGGCGGATTGCGTCATCGGCTTTCCGGATGATTTATCCATTCATAATCCATTTTGGGAGACACCCGCATGAGCGGTGCAGCTACACCTGGCCAGCCAGTCGCAATACCGGAGTTTAAGCAGATCCTGGGTCACCCCGGTCCGCTGTGGATGTTGTTCATGACCGAATTCTGGGAGCGCTTCGCGTTTTACGGCATCCGTTGGGCCCTGGTGCTCTACATCGTCACCCAGTTTCATGGCGGCGCTAGCGCCGGCCAGGCCGAGGCCAATCTGACGTACGGCTCCTACCTCGCGCTGGTGTATGCCGGCGCCGTGTTCGGCGGTTACGTCGCCGACAAAGTCATCGGCTACCAGCGTTCGATCCTGATCGGCGCCGCCTTCATGGCCGCCGGCCTGTTCGCCATCGCCCTTCCCGACCCGGACATCTTCAAGATCGGCCTGGCCACCATCATCGTCGGCAACGGCATGTTCAAGCCGAACATTTCGACCATGGTCGGCAAACTGTATTCGCTGGGCGACACGCGGCGCGACAGCGGCTTCACCATTTTCTACATGGGCATCAACGCCGGCGCCTTCTTTGCCCCGATCCTGACCCAGCTGCTGGCCCAGAAGGTCTTCAACATCAACGACACCCCGGCCTACAAGGTCGTGTTCATCGCCTCCGGCATCGGCATGCTGATCAGCCTCGTCTGGTTCGCCATTGGCCGCCGCGCACTGAATGGCATCGGCGCCCCGGACGCGCAGGCCAAAAGCCCGATGCGCATGGTGTACGTCACGCTCGGCGCCATCGCCGTGATTCCGCTGATGTACTTTTTGCTCAAGGCCGGCGCCGCCAAGCTGCAGGTGGTGCTGTCGATCCTGTTTCTCGCCCTGGTGGTGATGCTGATGGTCGAAGGCATGCGCGACGGCAAGGTCGCGCGCGACAAGACCATCGCCCTGCTGATCATCTTCGCCTTCAATATCCTGTTCTGGATGTTCTTCGAACAGGCCGGCAGCTCGTTCACTTTCCTGGCCGAGAACATCGTCGACCGCACCGGCGCGCTCGGCATGGCCGAGTTCCCGACCGCCTGGTTCCAGAGCGTGAATTCGGTCGCCATCATCGTCTGCGCGCCGTTGATCGCCTGGGTGTGGATCGCGATGGGCCGGCGCAACGCAAATCCGTCGATCCCGCGCAAATTTGGCCTGGGCATCATCTTCAACGGCCTCGCCTTCGGCCTGCTGATGTATGCGCTGTCGTTCCTGGTCGACCCGACCATCAACAAGGTGCCGTTCTGGACCCTGTTCGCGGTCTACTGGATCCAGTCGATCGGCGAACTGTGCCTGTCGCCGATCGGCCTGTCGATGACCACCAAGCTGGCGCCGGCGCGCCTGGTTGGCCTGGGCATGGGCGGCTGGTTCCTGTCGACCGGCATCGGCAACAACCTGTCCGGCATCTTTGCCAGCCACGTGTCGGGCGAGTCGGGCATGTCGGTGGCGTCGGCGCTGTCGGGCTACACCTTCGGCTTCTGGTCGCTGATGGCCGGCGGCGTGCTGCTGTTCGTGCTGGCGCCGCAGATCCAGAAGCTGATGCACGGCGTGAAGTAAGCGTCGCTGCAGCAGGACCGAACGGCGGCCCGCGGGCCGCCGTTTGCATTCCGCCGGCAAGGTGAATGACACGCGCGGCGCCGGACAGGCCAAGCCGCTAGGGATTTTGTGGTGTGGCGGTTATGATAAGACGCATGTAACAAGATTTTCACCTACTGAGGGCTGCGAATGGCAACAATGTCACTGGCTGAACCAAAAGAGATCACGATCCGGGGCATCCTGCTTGGCGTGCTCATTACACTGATCTTCACCGCGGCCCAGGTCTACCTCGGCCTGAAGGTCGGGCTCACGTTCGCCACCTCGATTCCGGCGGCGGTGATCTCGATGGCGCTGCTGAGCGCCTTCAAGGACGCGACGATCCAGGAAAACAACATCGTCCAGACCATCGCCTCGGCCGCCGGCACGCTCGCCTCGGTGATCTTCGTGCTGCCTGGCCTGTTGATGATCGGCTGGTGGGCCAACGTGCCGTTCTGGCCCACTTTCGGCGCCTGCGCCATCGGCGGCGTGCTCGGCGTGATGTACACGGTGCCGCTGCGCCGGGCGCTGGTGTCGCAATCGAACCTGCCGTATCCGGAAGGCGTGGCGGCGGCCGAAGTGCTCAAGGTCGGCACCTCGTCGCGCAGCGGCGCGGCCGAAGGCAAGGCCGGCTTGTGGGCGGTAATCTGGGGCAGCGTTGCCTCGGCGCTGTTCGCCGCCTTTGCCGCCGCCAAGCTGATGGCCGCTGAAGTGGCGATCTACTTTCGCGCCGGCCAGGGCGCCACCGGCATCGGCGCCTCGAGTTCGCTGGCGCTGATCGGCGCCGGTCACCTGATGGGCATCACGGTCGGCATCGCGATGCTGGTCGGCCTGGCCATCGCATGGGTTATCCTGGTGCCCTTGATGACGTCGCTGAACCCGATGCCGGCGTTGTCCGCCGCCGACCATGCGCTCGGCATCTGGAGCAAGCAGGTGCGCATCATCGGCGCCGGCGCCATCGGCGCGGCGGCGATCGTGACCCTGGCGGGCCTGGCCAAGCCGGTCATCGGTGGCCTGCGCTCGGCGATGGCCGCTGCGCGCCACGCAAAAACCGCGGGCGCCGTCATCGAACGCGCGGAGCAGGATATTCCCATCTTCATCGTCGGCCTGGTGACCCTGATCGCCATGGCGCCGGCCGGCTGGCTGCTGGCCAGCTTCCTGCAAGACGGCGTGCTGGCCAGCCTGTCGGTTGCGCTGGTGGCGGTGGGCGTCGGCTTCATCCTGGTCGCCGGCATTTTCGCCGCCGCCGTGTGCGGCTACATGGCCGGCCTGATCGGCTCGTCGAATTCGCCGGTGTCGGGCATTGCCATCCTCACCATCCTGGGCGCCTCGCTCAGCGTCGGCATGGTCGGGCGCCACGTGATGGGGCCCGAAGTGGCCCATGCGCTGATCGCCTTTGCCCTGTTCGTTACCACCGTGGTGCTGGCGGTGGCCGTCATCGGCAACGACAACCTGCAGGACCTGAAAACCGGTCAACTGGTGGGCGCGACGCCGTGGAAGCAGCAGGTCGCGCTGCTCATCGGCGTGGCCGCCGGTTCGGCCGTGGTGCCGCCGGTGCTCGAACTGCTCAACGGCGCCTACGGTTTTGCCGGCGCGCCGAACCTGAACGCCATTTCGTCGACGCCGCTGGCGGCGCCGCAGGCGACGCTGATCTCGACGCTGGCAAAAGGCGTGATCGGCAACGACCTGCCGTGGAACCTGCTGGGATACGGCGCCCTGATCGGCCTGATCCTGGTGGTGATCAATTTTGTGCTGAAAAAGGCCAGCAACGACCAATACAGCGTGCCGCCGCTGGGCGTGGGCCTGGCGATCTACCTGCCCAGCGCCGTCACCGCGCCGGTGGTGGTGGGCGCCTTCGGCGGCTGGTTCTACGAGCGCGCCGTCAGCAAGCGCACCTGGGGCGAACCGGCCAAGCGCATGGGCGTGTTGATCATGTCCGGCTTTATCGTCGGCGAATCGCTGTTCAACGTCGCGCTGGCCGGCTTGATCGTCTCGACCGGCAGCGGCGAGCCGCTGGCGATCAACAATGGCTTGAGCGAAGGCCAGACCATGATCGTCGCCATGCTGCTGGGCGCGGGGCTGGTGATCGGCTTGTACCGCTGGGCGGCGACCAACGCCAGGCGGGTCGAGGCATAACACGCATAAGTTACGCATAAGTTACGCATAAGTTACGCATAAGTTACGCAAATCATCAAAAACCGGCTGGCCGCTTTGGCGCCCGGCGCCGCCTGCTTCGAAAAACTCCGTCATGAGGAAGATTGATGCCGTTTCAGATTGAGCACAAACTGGTCATCGGCGTCGCCTCGAGCGCGCTGTTCGACCTGACCGGTTCGCACCAAGTGTACCTCGACAGCGGGCCGGACGAATACCGCAATTTCCAGGAACGCAACCTCGACGTCATTCTCGGCAAAGGGGTCGCCTTCCCTTTCATCCGCCGCTTCCTCAACATCAACAAGTGTTTTCCGCGCCAATGCCCGGTCGAAGTGGTGCTGTTTTCGCGTAATTCGCCCGAAACCGGGCTGCGCGTGATGCGCTCGATCGCACATTACGGCCTCGACATCTCGCGCGCCGCCTTCATGACCGGCAAGTCGCCCTACCCGTACCTGCCGGCGTTCAACACGTCGCTGTTCCTCAGCGCCAACGAGGAAGACGTCCAGAACGCCATCGCCGCGAACTACCCGGCCGGCCTGGTGCTGCCGTCGATCATCGCCGACGAAGACGACGACGCCGAACTGCGCGTGGCCTTCGACTTCGACGGCGTGATCGCCGACGACGAGTCCGAAACCGTCTTCAAGAAAAACAACGACCTGGCCGAGTTTCACGCCCACGAAGCGGAACATGTCGCCCGGCCGCACCAGCCCGGCCCGCTGGCCGACATGTTCCAGAAGCTGGCGCTGATGCAGCGGATGGAAGAACGCCTGCAGCGGCGCGATCCGCACTACCGCAAGGTGTTGCGCATCGCCATCATCACCGCCCGCAGCGCGCCTTCGCACGAACGGGTCGTCACCACGCTCAAGAGCTGGGGCGTGTCGGCCAACGAGACGTTTTTTCTCGGCGGCATGGACAAGTCGCGCGTGCTGGCGGTGTTCAAGCCGCATATTTTCTTCGACGACCAGCTGACCCACCTCAAATCCTTGCCCGGCGGGACCATCCCGATGGTGCACGTGCCGTTCGGGATCGCCAACCGCCGTCCATCCGCCTGAACGACTATAATTGCGCACCAACGTCAAGTTCAAGCTCTGTTCCAGCCCAGTTCACAAAGTCCAGCCCAGCTCAGCCCAGCCTCCCGCGCCTCGATGCCTTTCGATTTAAGCAAATCCCTCCCCAAACCCGGCAGCCGTTTCGCGCTGCCGGCCCTGTACGGGTCGTCCGACGCGTACGCGCTGGCATTGGCCGGCCTCGCTCTGAAATCGCAGCAGCAGATGCTGACGGTGATCGTCGCCAACGCCAGCGACGGCCAGCGACTGCTTGACGAAATCCCGTGGTTCGCCGACGGCAAGCTGTCCTGCCACCTGCTGCCCGACTGGGAAACGCTGCCGTACGACGCATTTTCGCCGCACCAGGACCTGGTGTCCGAACGCCTGGCGACGCTGCACGAAATCCGCAACGGCCAGTGCGACGTGCTGCTGGTGCCGGCCACCACCGCGCTGGTGCGCCTGGCGCCGCCGTCGTTCCTCGCCGCCTACACGTTTTTCTTCAAGCAGGGCGAAAAACTCGACGACGTGCGCCTGAAGGCGCAACTGACGCTGGCCGGCTACACCCACGTGCTGCAGGTGATGTCGCCGGGCGAATACTCGGTGCGCGGCGGCCTGATCGACCTGTTCCCGATGGGGTCGGTCCTGCCGTACCGAATCGACCTCTTTGGCGACGAGATCGACACCATCCGCACCTTCGACGCCGACACCCAGCGCTCGCTCTATCCGGTGCGCGAAGTGCGGCTGCTGCCGGGTCGCGAATTTCCGATGGACGAGCCGGCGCGCACCAGTTTTCGGCGCCGCTGGCGCGAGCGCTTCGAAGGCGACCCGTCGCGCTCGGTGGTCTACAAGGACATCGGCAGCGGCATCGCCTCGGCCGGCATCGAATACTACCTGCCGCTGTTTTTCGAAGAAACCTCGACCCTGTTCGACTACCTGCCGGCCAACGCCAGCGTCGCGCTGGTGGGCGACATCGACGCCGCCATCAAGCGTTTCTGGCTCGACACGCAGTCGCGCTACCGCTTCCTGAAGGCCGACCGCGACCGCCCGGTGCTGCCGCCGGAAGAACTGTTCCTGTCCGACGAAGCGTTCTTCACGCTGGCCAAGCCCTACCCGCGCTGGAGCGTTGCCAGGGACGTTGATCTGGCCGCGTCCGAACTGTCGAGTCCGATCCCGAACATTGCCGTCAACCGCCGCTTGAACGACCCGCTGGCGAACTTGCGCGCGTTTTTGCTGCACAACGACGGCCGGGTGATGATCTGCGCCGAGTCGAACGGCCGGCGCGAAACGCTGCTGCAGTACTTCAACGAATACAATCTGGCACTGGCGCCAGTGGAAGGCTTCGACGGCTTTCGCGCTTCCAGCGCCAGGCTGGTGCTGGGCGTGGCGCCGCTGCACGCCGGCTTCGAACTGTTCGAAGCGCAGAGCGGCCACCTGATCTTCATCACCGAGACGGAGCTGTATGCCGGCTCGGGGCGGCGCGCCGGCAAAAAGAAGCAGGAAGGCGTCACCCAGGTCGAGTCGATGGTGCGCGATTTGTCCGAGCTCAAGATCGGCGACCCGGTGGTTCACATCCACCACGGCATCGGGCGCTACATGGGCTTGATCAGCATGGACCTGGGCGAAGGCGAGACCGAATTTTTGCATCTCGAATACGCCAAGGACACCAAGCTGTACGTGCCGGTGTCGCAGTTGCACGTGATCTCGCGCTACTCCGGCGCCTCGCCCGAAGACGCGCCCTTGCATTCGCTCGGCTCCGGTCAGTGGGAAAAGGCCAAGCGCCGCGCGGCCGAACAGGTGCGCGACACCGCCGCCGAACTGCTCGACCTGTACGCCCGGCGTGCGCTGCGCAAGGGCCACGCGTTCGAATACTCGGCCCACGATTACCAGAACTTCGCCGACAGCTTCGGCTTTGAAGAAACGCCCGACCAGGCCGAGGCGATCAACAACGTCATCAAGGACATGACCGGCGGCAAACCGATGGACCGGCTGGTGTGCGGCGACGTCGGCTTCGGCAAGACCGAGGTGGCGCTGCGCGCCGCCTTCATCGCCGTCATGGGCGGCAAGCAGGTGGCGATCCTGGCGCCCACCACCCTCCTGGCCGAGCAGCACGCCCAGACCTTCGCCGACCGCTTCGCCGACTGGCCGGTGCGCATCGCCGAGCTGTCGCGTTTTCGCACCGGCAAGGAGATCAACAACGCCATCAAGGGCATGGCCGACGGCACCTTCGACATCGTGATCGGCACCCACAAGCTGCTCTCGCCCGACGTCCAGTTCACCCGCCTCGGCCTCGTCATCATCGACGAGGAGCACCGTTTCGGCGTGCGCCAGAAGGAAGCCCTCAAATCCTTGCGCGCCGAAGTCGACGTATTGACGCTGACGGCAACGCCGATCCCGCGCACCCTCGGCATGGCGCTGGAAGGCTTGCGCGACTTTTCGATCATCGCCACCGCGCCGCAAAAGCGGCTGGCGATCAAAACCTTCGTGCGCAGCGAGGACGGCTCGATCATCCGCGAAGCCTGCCTGCGCGAACTCAAACGCGGCGGCCAGATCTACTTTTTGCACAACGAGGTCGAGACCATCCAGAACCGGCTGGCGATGCTGACCGAACTGCTGCCGGAAGCGCGCATTGGCGTTGCCCACGGCCAGATGCACGAACGCGACCTGGAAAAAATGATGCGCGATTTTGTCGCCCAGCGCTACAACATCCTGCTGTGCACGACCATCATCGAGACCGGCATCGACGTGCCGACGGCGAACACCATCATCATGCACCGCGCCGACAAGTTCGGCCTGGCCCAGCTGCACCAGTTGCGCGGCCGGGTCGGCCGCTCGCACCACCAGGCCTACGCCTATTTGCTGGTGCACGACGTAATGAGTTTGACCAAGCAGGCGCAGCGCCGGCTGGACGCCATCCAGCAGATGGAAGAACTGGGCAGCGGCTTTTTCCTGGCGATGCACGACCTGGAAATTCGCGGCGCCGGCGAAGTGCTGGGCGAAAACCAGTCAGGCGAAATGCTCGAAATCGGCTTCCAGCTGTATTCCGACATGCTGCATGCCGCGGTGCGCTCGCTGCGCGCCGGCAAGGAGCCGGACCTGGCGGCGCCGCTGTCGATGACCACCGAAATCAACCTGCACGTGCCGGCCCTGCTGCCCTCGAGCTTTTGCGGCGACGTCCACGAGCGCCTGTCGATCTACAAGCGCCTCGCCAACTGCGCCAGCGCCGACAAGGTCGACGACATGCAGGAAGAACTGATCGACCGTTTCGGCAAGCTTCCCGATCCGGTCAAGGCGCTGATCGAGACGCACCGCCTGCGCATCGCCGCCAAGGCGGTGGGCATCGTCAAGATCGACGCCCACGGCGAAGCGGCCAGCCTGCAGTTCATGGTCAATCCGCCGATCGACTCGCTGCGCATCATTGCCCTGATCCAGAAGAACCGCCACATCAAGCTGGCCGGCCAGGACAAGCTCAAAATTACCGCCAGCATGCCCGACCTCGCCGCCCGGGTGATGCAGGTCAAGCAAACGATCAAACAACTGTTAGCGTAAAGATAGGAAATAACCCCGGATGACGATGAACCTGGTTTTGCAAGGCCCCGGCGCAAGCCAATCCGATCTCCAGCGCATCGCCGCACTGGCGCGACCAGGCCGCACGTTCGAACTGCAGTCGCACGCGCGGCGCTGCGAGCAGGTCGACGATTCGGCGGCCGTTCGGCGCCTGGTCGAGACGGCCGCCTTCGAGCTTGGCGTCGACGCCTGCTTCATCGACGCCGCATGCACCCTGGCCGACTTCCGGCTGGTGGCGATGGACATGGATTCGACCCTGATCACGATCGAGTGCATCGACGAAATCGCCGACATGCAGGGCTTGAAAGCACAGGTGTCGGCAATCACCGAGGCAGCCATGCGCGGCGAACTGGAATTTGCCGAGAGCCTCGAGCGGCGCGTCGCGCTGCTTGCGGGACTCGACGCCAGCGCCCTCGAACGCGTCTACAACGAGCGGCTGCAGATATCGACGGGCGGCGAAACGATGCTGGCGGCAATCAAGGCAGCTGGCATCAAGACGCTGCTGGTGTCCGGCGGCTTTACGTTTTTTACCGAGCGCTTGCAGCAGCGGCTCGGCCTCGATTTTACCCACGCCAACGTGCTCGAAATCGACAACGGCAAGCTGACCGGCCGGGTAGTCGGCGGCATTGTCGACGCCGAAGAGAAAAAACGGACGGTGCAACGCGTGTGCGCGCAGATCGGCGCCACACCGCAGCAGGCGATCGTGATGGGCGACGGCGCCAACGACCTGAAGATGATGTCGGTGGCCGGACTGTCGGTGGCGTTTCGCGCCAAGCCGGTGGTGCGGGCCAAAGCGGCCGTTGCGCTCAATTTTTCCGGCCTGGACGGCATCCTGGCGATTTTGGCCTGATTTTGGCCCAGATTCTGGCTCGGGTTTTAGCTTGATTCCTGCCACAAGCTGCATTCACACCCCGGTCGACAGTAAAAAATTGGCATGCCCGACGCGCGCCGGTGCGGCATCGTCGCTGTCGTCTTTCAGCGCCACACCGGACAGGCCGCGCCGGCGCGCTTCGCGCACCAGATAATGCAGCTTGTGCGCGGCGTCCTCGTAATCCAGGCCGGCCAGCCGCACGTTCGAGATGCAGTTGCGCTGTTCGTCCGTCATGCCCACCTGCGGCTGCCAGGTGAGGTACAGGCCCATGCTGTCGGGGGAACTGAGGCCGGGACGCTCGCCGATCATCACCACCACCAGTTGCGCGCCGAGCAGCTGCGCCACCTCGTCGCCGACCGCGACCCGACCCTGGCGCACGAGCACCAGCGGCGCCACCGATAAGGAACAGGCAGCGGGCGCAGCCATCCAGCAACGCAGCAACGGCAGCGCGTGATGCTCGACCGCCAGCGCCGACAGGCCATCGGCAATGACGAAGCCGATGTCGTAGCGGGCCAGCGGCCGCTTGAGGGCGGCCAACGCCAACCGTGATTGCGCGTCCAGCATGCGCCCCAGGTCAGGCCGGCGCAGATACGTCGCGCGCTCGGGCGCGGCGCTGTGCAAGGTAAAACAGGGCAGGCCAAGCGCGGCGGTGAGCGCGCGCGCCAGGGCGGCGCAATCGAGCTCGACGTGCACCGCGTCGCGCGCCTGCGCGTGCGCCAGCTGGAACGCCAGATGCGGCATTGTGGGCATGCTCACGCCGGCGCGCCCGAGCGCGATGCGGGCCGCGGTGAACCGGCGCAGCTCGCCCCACGGATTGACGGTGACGGCGCCGGCGCCGCTCCGGCGCTTGTGTTCATGATCAATCTCGCTCATGGCAGCCGCTCCAACGCGCCCAGAAACTGCGGCGGCAGCGCCGTGCACAGCCGATTGTCGCCGGTGAAAATACCCATCGACTGCAGCCACGCCTCGAACTCCGGCGCCGGCTTCAGGCCAAGCAGGCGGCGCGCATACAGCGCATCGTGGAACGAGGTGCTCTGGTAGCCCAGCATGATGTCGTCGGACCCGGCCACGCCCATGACGAACGTGCAGCCGGCCGCCGCCAGCAGCGTCAGCAGGTTGTCCATGTCGTCCTGGTCGGCTTCGGCATGGTTGGTGTAGCAGACGTCGCAGCCCATCGGCAGCCCCAGCAGCTTGGCGCAGAAATGGTCTTCCAGGCCGGCGCGGATGATCTGCTTGCCGTCGTATAAGTATTCGGGACCGATGAAGCCGACCACCGAGTTCACCAGCAAGGGCTTGAAGCGGCGCGCCACCGCGTAGGCGCGCGCCTCGCACGTTTGCTGGTCGACGCCGTGGTGGGCGTTGGCCGACAGCGCGCTGCCCTGGCCGGTTTCGAAATACATGACGTTGGCGCCGACCGTGCCGCGCCCCAGTGACAGCGCGGCGTCGTGCGCTTCGGCCAGCAAATTCAGGTCGATGCCGAAGCTGCGGTTGGCCGCCTCGGTGCCGGCGATCGACTGGAACACCAGGTCGACCGGGGCGCCGCGCCCGATGGCGGCGATGGTATTGGTGACGTGCGTCAGCACGCACGACTGGGTCGGAATGGCGTAGCGCTCGATGACGTCGCCGAGCATCGTCAACAGTTGGACGTGCCGGGCCACGTTGTCGCTGGCCGGGTTGATGCCGATGACGGCGTCGCCGCTGCCGTACAGCAGGCCGTCGAAGATGGCGGCGGCGATGCCGCGCGCGTCGTCAAACGGGTGGTTCGGCTGCAAGCGGGTGGAAAACCGCCGCGGCAAGCCGATCGTGTTGCGAAAGGCGGTCACCACGCGGCACTTGGCGGCGACCGATATCAGGTCCTGCAAGCGCATGATCTTCGACACCGCCGCCGCCATTTCGGGCGTGATGCCGGCGGCAATCGCGGACAACACCGGCGCGTCGACCGCGTCGCTCAGCAGGTAGTTGCGGAAGTCGCCCACCGTCAGGTGAGAAATGGCAGCAAAAGCAGCGCCATCGTGACTGTCGATGATCAGGCGCGTGACTTCGTCGGTTTCGTACGGCACCACCACGTCGTTCAGAAAGGTCGACAGCGGCAGTGCGGCCAGCGCCATCTGGGCGGCCACCCGTTCGCTGGCGCTGCCGGCGGCAAGGCCGGCGAGCGCGTCGCCCGAGCGCGCCGGCGTGGCCTTCGCCATCAGCACGCGCAGATCGGCGAACGCGTAGGTGGTGGTGCCGACAACATGCGTAAATTGCGCCATCTGCAACTCTCCCGGTCTGTGCTTGAAGTGTGAATGTCCACCCGAATCGCCGCCAGCGCCGGCCTGAGCAAGGACATTGCTTGCATCATGAATCCGCTCATGCATCTGAACACGCGTCCGGGCAGGGACAGGAACGTGTATCTGAACTTCGGTCTTTGTAACAAGCTGTCATTGCGTGGCAGAACAAGCAGAATTTTCCTGTAGTAGTATTATTTAGTTGTGTTTAAATTGCGTCAACTGAATCAACCTGAATCTGCTCGCGAGGAGACCATGAAACATTTATTTACGCTATTTTCACTGGCCGCGCTGGCTCAGCTGAGCGGCTGCGCCTACGCGCCGCCCAGCCCGTCGCATTACGCAACCCGCCGTGCGCCGCCACCGGCCGACCCCGGCCAATGGCGCGTGGTGTCGGTGACACAAGTGCCGCTTGGCACGGGCGAACGGACGGCGACCGCATCGGGCACCGGCTCGTCGGTCCAGTACAGTTCCGAGCCGATTGTCCGCACCGTCTATGTGCCGCAGCCGGTGTACGTGCCGGCGCCGATGTATTCCGCGCCGGCGCCCTATTATTATCCTTATTATCCGCCGGTGTCGATCGGCCTCGACTTCATGTTCGGGCGCAGCTGGGGCCGCCACGGCCGCAACTTCGGCGGCGTCGGCATCGGCAGCCGCTGGGGGCGCTGAACCATTGTCCGGGCGACCATGCCTGCTCGATTGACCAGCGACCGCCCCCGGCAGCGGCTTTTTTTCCCGCGCCATCATCACCTTTTTTTCTTACTAGCATCTGCTTACCACTTCCTTACGGGCTTGCTATGCTGCATTGCACCATAGCAAGCCATTGCCGGGATCACAGTGCTCCCCTACAATGAACGATCGACGGTAGCAATCTCACCAGCGTAGGTCAAATTAAAACACCATGGAGACATCAAAATGAATTTCAAATTAAAAACGATCGTTGCGGGCTTGGCACTGGGTTTTTCGATGTCGGGCATGGCCGCCGAACCGATCAAGATCGGCGTGGCGGGACCATTTACGGGCGGCTCGGCACCGATGGGCGTGTCGATGCGTGACGGCGTCAAACTGGCTGCCGCTGAAATCAACGCCAAGGGCGGCTTGCTGGGCCGACAGATCCAGCTGATCGAGCGCGACGACGAAGCCAAGCCTGAGCGCGGCGTGCAGATCGCCCAGGAGCTGATCAACAAGGAAAAAGTGGTCGCCACCGTCGGCTACATCAATACCGGCGTGGCGCTGGCGTCGCAGCGTTTCTACCAGGAAGCGAAAATTCCGGTCATGAACAACGTGGCAACCGGGTCGATCATTACCCAGCAGTTCGCCAAGGAGCCGGAGAACTACATCTTCCGCAATTCGGCCAACGACCAGATCCAGTCGTCGATGATCGTCGAAGAAGCCGTGGTGCGCCGTAAATTCACCAAGGTCGCGATCCTGGCCGACTCCACCAACTACGGCCAGCTCGGCCGCGAAGACCTGGAAAAAGCGCTCGACAAAAAAGGCATCAAGGCGGTTGTCGTCGAAAAATACAACATCAAGGACGTCGACATGACGGCCCAGCTGCTCAAGGCCAAGCAGGCCGGCGCGGAAGTGGTGCTGACCTACGGCATTGGCCCTGAACTGGCGCAGATCGCCAACGGCATGGAAAAACTGGGCTGGAAAGTGCCGCTGATCGGCAGCTGGACCTTGTCGATGGGTAACTTCATCGACAACGCCGGCAAGAACGGCGACGGCACCCGCATGCCGCAAACCTTCATCCAGGACGCCAACAACGCCAAGCGCAAGTCGTTCATCGATGCCTACGTCAAGGCCTACAATCCGCCGAACGGGCGCATGCCTTCGCCGGTGTCGGCAGCCCAGGGCTACGACTCGATCTACCTGCTCGCTGCTGCCATGAAGCAGGCCGGCACCACCGACGGCCCGAAAGTGAAGGCCGCACTGGAGAACCTGTCCGAAAAAGTCGACGGCGTCGTCACCAGCTACAGCAAGCCTTACAGCAAGGACGACCACGAGGCGATCGACCTGAACAACACCGTGTTCGGCGAAGTCAAAGGCGGCCAGGTCGTTCTGGCCAAGTAAGCATTTTGCCCTCGGATGGCCAGACTTGACGATTCAAGCCTGGCCATTTTCTCGTTGACCGGTGGCGCACCCGCGCCCCATTGGATGAAATCATGGATATTCTTTTACAGCTAGTCTTTAGCGGAATCGCGCTCGGCATGATCTATGCCGTGATCGCGTTCGGTTACCAATTGACGTTTGCCACCTCCGGCACCCTCAACTTCGGCCAGGGCGAATCGCTGATGCTCGGCGCGCTGGTCGGCCTGTCGCTGGTGAGCACCTTCCACGGCGGCCCTTACATGAGCTACCTGCTGATGATCCCGGTCGTGCTCGTGTTCGGCGCGCTGCAGGGCATGTTCGTCGAATGGATCGGCGTGCGCCCGGCCATCAAGATCAAATCCGAATTCGGCTGGATCATGTCGACCATCGCACTGGCCATCATCTTCAAAAACGTCGCGGAAAACATCTGGGGCAAGGACGACCTGACCTTCCCGTCCCCCTTGAGTTCGACTCCGTTCCAGGTACTCGGCGCCAACGTGCAGCCGATGCAGGTGGCGGTCATCGTCGGTGCGCTGGCGATCATGCTGGCCGTCGAACTGTTCAACCGCAAGTCGATCTACGGCAAGGCCGTGGTGGCGACAGCCAACGACCGCGACGCGGCCGGCCTGATGGGCATCAACACCAGCATGGTGATCACGTTCTCGTATGCGCTGTCGTCGGCCACGGCGGCGTTTGCCGGCGTGCTGGTGGCGCCGCTGACGCTGACGGGGGCCACCATGGGCGCCTCGCTCGGCCTGAAAGCGTTCGCCGTTGCCATCATCGGCGGGCTGACGTCCGGCATGGGCGCCGTCGTCGGCGGGCTCATTCTCGGCATTGCGGAAGTCACCACCGGTTTCTACATTTCGACCGGCTACAAGGAAGTACCGGGCCTGCTGCTGCTGCTGCTGGTCCTGGCGATCAAGCCTGCGGGCCTGTTCGGCAAAGCCACGATCAAGAAGGTTTGAACATGAACAAGAAATCCTTGCTGTTGGGCCTGTTGGGCATCGCCGCGCTGGCGCTGTTCCCGGTAGTCGTCCCCAACCCGTATTACATTCACCTGGCCCAGACGGTGCTGATCTACGCGATCCTGCTGTTCGGCCTCGACATCGTGGTCGGCTACACCGGCCAGGTCTCGCTCGGCCACGCCGGCCTGTTCGGCATCGGCTCGTACATCACCGGCGTACTGGTGTTCAAATTTGGCCTGGCATGGTACCTGGCGATCCCGGCCAGCATCCTTGGCACCGCGCTGTTCGGCGCCATCCTGGCGTTGCCGGCGCTGCGCGTGACGGGGCCTTACCTGGCCATGGTCACGCTGGCGTTCGGCACCATCATCGCGATTTTGATCAACGAGATGACCTGGCTGACCGAAGGCCCGATGGGCATCAAGATCCCGAAGCCGACCGTCCTGGGCACCAAACTGCACGAGGTGGAGTACTTCTACATGGTGGCCGCACTGATGGTGCTGTCGCTGATCCTGGTGCACCGCATCCTCAAGTCGCACCTGGGGCGCGCCTTCGAAGCACTGCGCGACAGCCCGATCGCGTCCGACTGCATGGGCGTGTCGGTGTACCGCTACAAGGTGTACGCGTTCGTCATCAGCGCGGCGCTGGCCGGCCTGGCAGGCAGCCTGTACTCTTATTCGGAAGAATATATTTCGCCCAGCAGCTACAACTTCGAACTGACGATTCTGTTCCTGCTCGCGGTGATCATGGGCGGGCGCAAGAGCCGCACCGGTTCGCTGCTCGGCGCGCTGATCGTGGTGATGCTGCCAAGCCTGCTGTCCGACATCGAACTGTTCCGTAAAATCGCCGTTACTGCCGCCGTGCTGGGCACGATCGGCACGGCCATCGCGCTGGCGCGCCAACGCACCACCGTGCGCAACGTCGCCGTGCCGCTGCTGGCAACCATCGCCATGGCGATCTTCTCCTACAGGCTCGAAAGCGTGACCGACTGGCGCCTGACCATTTTCGGCCTGATGACGCTGTTCGTCGTCTACTACCTGCAGGACGGTATCGTCGGCTGGGTGCGCGGCTTGATGGGACGCGGCGCGGTGCACGACAAGTCGCTGGCAGTGGCTGCGGCCGGCGCCAATCCGTTCGCCAGCGCCAACGCTGCCAATGCCGCCACCAGCGGCGCGGCCGGTAAAACCCTGCTTAAAGTCGACCAGGCGCTGATGCAGTTCGGCGGCCTGAAGGCGCTCAACAAGGTCGACCTGAACGTCGCCGAACGCTCGGTGCACGGCCTGATCGGGCCGAACGGCTCGGGCAAGAGCACGATGATGAACGTGTTGACCGGCATCTACCAGCCAACCGCCGGCAAGGTCGAATTCGACGGCGTCGTCATTACCGGCCGCACGCCGTCCCAGATCGCGCTCGGCGGCATCGCGCGCACGTTCCAGAACGTGCAGCTGTTCGGCGAAATGACGGCAACCGAAAACGTGCTGGTCGGCCTGCACCACACGTTCGAATCGAACGTGCTCGACGTGATGCTGCATACCCCGCGCTACAAGCGCGAGGAACGCGCCGCTCGCGAGCGCGCCGCCAGCATCCTCGACTTCGTCGGCCTGGCGTCGCTGGCCAACGAGGAAGCGCGCAATTTGCCATACGGTAAACAGCGCCTGCTCGAAATCGGCCGCGCATTGGGTCTCAACCCGCGCCTGCTGCTGCTCGACGAGCCGGCCGCCGGCCTGACCGCGCCCGACATCAAGGAACTGATGGTGATCATCCGCAAGATTCGCGACCACGGCATCAGCATCATCCTGATCGAACACCACATGGACGTGGTGATGGCGATCTCGGACACCGTCACCGTGCTCGACTTCGGCCAGAAGATCGCCGAAGGCTCGCCGGCCACCGTGCAGAGCGATCCGAAAGTGATCGAAGCGTATCTCGGCGGCAGCAGCGAAGATACCAAGCCCGCCGCCACCGCCCCTGCGGCGCATTGATAAGGACAGTCATGTTAAAGATCCAGAACCTGCAAGCTGCCTACGGCAAAGTCGAAGTCCTGCACGGCATTTCGCTTGAAGTCCCGAAGGGCAAGCTGGTCACCCTGATCGGCTCGAACGGCGCCGGCAAGACCACCACCATGCGCGCCATTTCCGGCATGATCAAGCCGAAGGCGGGCAGCGTCACGCTCGGCGGAGTCGACATCACCGGGCTCGAATCGCACAAGATCGCGCGCGCCGGCCTGGCCCATTCGCCGGAAGGCCGGCGCGTTTTTTCGACCATGAGCGTGACCGACAACCTGCTGCTGGGCGCGTTCCCGCGCTTTACCCGCGCGCGCCCGAAAGGCGACGTCAAGCACGACCTGGAGAAAGCGCTCGAACTGTTCCCGCGCCTGAAGGAACGCCAGCACCAGCTGGCCGGCACCTTGTCGGGCGGCGAGCAGCAGATGCTGGCGATGGCGCGCGCAGTGATGCTCAACCCGGATGTGATCCTGCTCGACGAACCGTCGATGGGCCTGGCGCCGATCCTGGTCGAAGAAGTCTTTCGCATCATCGTGCGTCTCAAGTCCGAAGGCGTGACGATGCTGCTGGTCGAGCAGTTTGCCGCCGCCGCGCTCAATGTCGCCGATTACGGCTACGTGCTGGAAAACGGCAGCATCTCGGTGCACGGGCCGGCCGCCAGCCTGAAAAACGATCCGAAGGTGATCGCCGCCTACCTGGGCGGCGGCCAGTCCCATTAACACTGGCACTGGCACTGGTGCTGGTGCCGGCGCCGGCGCCATGCACCCCGCGCCGTTCGGCATGCGCGACTACCTCGCCGCGCTCGGCGTCGTGCTGATCTGGGGCACCAACTTCATCGCCATGAAGTTCGCCCTGCACGACATGACGCCGTTCCAGTTGGGCGCCCTGCGCTACCTGTTCGCGGTGCTGCCGCTGATCCTGTTCGTGCCGCGCCCGAAATTGGCATGGAAATGGGTGGTGCTGTATGGCTTGCTCCAGGGCGTCGGCCAGTTCGGCTGCCTGTTCCTGGCGCTCAAGGTCGGCATGTCGGCCGCGCTCGGCTCGGTGCTGATGCAGACCCAGGTGTTTTTCACCGCGCTGTTCGGCTTCGTGCTGCTCGGCGAGCGCGCTAACCGCGCGCTGCTGGCCGGCCTGTCGATCGCCGCGCTCGGCATCGGCTGCTTCGCGATGAACTACCTGTCGCCCGGGGCCAACGCCGGCGGCACCACTGCGCTTGGCTTTGTACTGGTGCTCGGCGCGGCGGCGATGTGGGCGGCGTCGAACCTGGTCGTGCGCCGCGCCCAGCAATCGACACCGCAGTTCGAAGTGGTGCCGTTCATGGTCTGGTCGTCGCTGGTGCCGATCATTCCCTTCATTTTGCTGTCGCTGGCGTTCGACGCGCCGCAATCCGAAGCACGCTGGCGCTGGGTCGGCGCGCCATGGAGCACCTGGCTGTCGCTGGCCTACCTCGGCTGGTTCGCCACCATCCTGGCGTACGCACTGTGGACCGGCTTGCTCAAGCGCCACCCGATGAACCGGGTGGCGCCCTTCAGCCTGGCGGTACCGGTGGTCGGAATCAGCTCGGGCATGCTGGTGTTCGGCGACGTCATCAGCGCCTGGCAATGGGCCGGCACCGCGCTGATCGTGACCTCGCTGGCGATCGTCATGTTCGGCGCGCGCTGGCTGGGTTTTTTGCAGAAAACGGACCGCACATAAAATTGAGCGTTAGCATCTGCTGCACGGCACTGATGGCAACATCGGTGCCGCTTTCACACCCCTCACCACCCTCACACCATGTTGACCGACGCAGCGGACGTCTCCGCGCCGATTGGCTCGAAGGCATTATTCATCGGGTTGTAGTGTAAAAGTGCGCCCAGTCCGATGTCGAAGTACCAGCCGTGGAGATGAATTTTTCCAAGTGCAACGCGATCAGCGATCCAGGGAAACGACATCAAATTCTCGAGTGAAACAAGGATTGCGGCCTGCTCGCAAGCGCGCGCCTGCAAGGCCGGTGGCTTGCAGGGAAGCTCGGCGAGTACACGTTCACGCGCCGGCTGGGCAATGCCGACCCACTTGCCGATGAATTCGCTGTCAGGGCCGGTGCCCGCCATCAAGGCATGAATGCCCCCGCATTGGGCATGACCGAGCACGATGATGTGTTCGACCCCCAGCGACAAGACACCGAACTCCAGTGCCGCCGGGACGCTGGCGAAACTGCCACCGGGCTCGTATGGCGGCACCAGATTGGCGACATTGCGCACGACAAAAACATCCCCCGGCTCTGCTCCCATCAGTAACGTCGGGTCCACACGGGAGTCGGAGCAGGCCACAATCAGCGCCTTCGGGTTTTGCCCATGCCGCAGCTTGTCGAACAATGCCAGGTCTTCGTTGAAATATTTTTCCTGGAATCGTTTAAAACCGGCAATGAATTTTTGGATATCTTGCATTTTGTTCTTTCAGGTAAGGACGGATTCAGTGGCGTCTGGCCGCGATCTGGTGGCGCATCGTACCGCTTCAAGTTCAACAAGAAAATTCGTATATTATTGTTGTTTGGTTCGATCTTATCGACGTATCGAATCCGCACGCTCCCCAAACATGGTGCTCAGGCGAACAAGTCATGTCGCGCGGTCTGGCTGATCGCAATGGTTGCAGGGTGGCTCATGCGCCTTTCCGTGGTGATCGCATACACGTGTTCAACAAGCGCATCCACGCGACCGAGTTCGATCACGGCATATTGCTGGCAGACCTGGTGTGCGATGACGCTGGGGGCAAAAAACACGCCTGCACCTGACTGGCCAAACGCTTTCATCATGGCGCTGTCGTCGAATTCGCCAACCACGCGCGGATGCAGATTGTTTGCCCCGAGCCATTGCAGCAAGCGGTGATGGATCGCAAAGTCTTCGCCCGGCAAAAGCATCGGGGCCATGTCAAGACAACCGGGGAAACCGCCGGCGAGCGAGGCTGCCAACGCCGGCGTGGCGAATACGGCCATGCTGCTCTCTCCCAGCAAGTGGCTGTAGCCGCGCACGCTCAAATGCGCCGGCATCGGCCGGTCGGCGATGATCAGGTCGAGGCGGTGTACTGCAAGGTCCGCCAGCAGGTTGGCAAGCCGCCCTTCCCTGCAGATCAGGCGCAGCGGTTCAGCAAGCCCGAGTGCGGGCGCAACCAGCCGGCATGCAATCAGTTTCGACACCGAATCGGCGCAACCGACGCGGTACGTCCTGGTCACCGTGTGCGACTGGTCGCGCACAATCTCGAGCAGTTCGTCGCCAATGCTGAAGATGTCTTCGGCGTGACCGAGAATGCGCCTGCCGGTGTCCGTCAACTCCAGGTTGCGCCCTGCGCGGCGAAACAGCTCAACGCCGAGGGTGTCTGCAAACTCGCTTAACTGTCCGGAAATCGATTGCGGGGTAAGATGCAACTGCACTGCGGCTCTCGCAATGCTGCCCGTTTTTGCCACCATCCAGAAATAGCGAAGGTGCTTGTAATTGAGCGAAGATTGCATACAACTCCAATGTAAAAATATTCGTTTTTCTCGATGTATTATTAAATTATATTCGATTCGTTCGATGTGTTGATTCGTTCTATAATGCCCCTGACACACATTCGTTACCGGAGAAACATTATGTGCATTCACATGCAGTACACGAGAGGTGCCCGATGAACGGTCTGGAAAGCATTGCAACGCTTCCGATGTGGGCCGGTTTCGTCGTCTTTGTCATTCTGATGCTGGCCCTCGACCTGTTCGTATTCGGTGGCAACAAGGCGCACAAGGTCAGCGTCAAGGAGGCAGCCATTTGGTCAGCCGTATGGTTTTCCCTGGCGATGATTTTCAACGGCGGGCTCTGGTGGTATCTGAATGGCACGGCCGGACCAGACATCGCCACCGAGAAATCCCTGGAGTTTTTTTCTGGCTACCTGATCGAGAAAACGCTGTCAGTGGACAACGTTTTCGTCTTCCTGCTGATTTTTACTGCGTTCAAGGTGCCGGCGCAGTATCAGCGCCGGGTATTGATCTACGGCGTACTTGGCGCGATCGTGATGCGTGCTGTCATGATCATGGCAGGCGCGTGGCTTGTAAGCGAGTTCAGCTGGGTGCTGTACGTCTTCGGCGCTTTCCTGCTCGTCACCGGCATACGCATGCTCGTTGCGGCCGATGCCGAACCGGATGTCGCCAACAACCCGGTATTACGTTTTGCCCGCCGTCATTTACGCGTAGCCGAAGGCGACCATGGCGAGAGTTTTACGATCGTCAAGAATGGCGTGCGGTATGTAACGCCGCTGTTCCTGGTGCTGATCCTGATCGAGGTAACGGACCTGGTGTTCGCGGTCGATTCGATCCCGGCCATTTTCGCGATCACAACCGACCCGTTCATCGTGTTCACGTCGAACCTGTTCGCCATACTCGGCTTGCGGGCACTGTATTTCTTGCTGGTGGACGTCGCAGACCGTTTTCATTTACTCAAGTATGGCCTTGCAATGGTCTTGACCTTTATCGGCGTCAAGATGTTGATCATGCCGTGGTACCACGTGCCGGTGCAAGCGTCGCTGACGGTTGTTGCGGTACTGATCGGCGCGAGTTGCCTGGCAAGTGTATTCATCAGCCGAAGTGGCAGCAGCAAGTGATAATAGGAAACCAATAGCAAACCGCACATTGCGGCCCGCCGCAGGCGGGCCACGCAATTTTTATTAAAACCTGAATTGAAAATGGAGTGTTTATGCGTTCGTACCCGGTGGACAGCCCTCATGCGGCAGGCCGCATCCTGGCTCTGACGATGATCGTCGACGGCAACCTGGCTGGATCGGAACTTGCGGCTTTGGACAGCAGCAAAATTCTGTCCCACATCGATCTGGAGCATGCGGATTTCCAGCGCTTGCTCAATGACCTTTGCGACGACTTGCTCACATCAACCTCGCACGGCGCGATACGGGTGGACAATGAGTTGATCGACAGTTTGCTCGGTGAGATAGTCGACCCCGACTTGAGGCGCAGTTTGCTGCACGCAATGTGGGGCATTGCCGATGCCGACGGCTGGCTGGCGGATGCGGAAGCGGTGTTGCTCACCCGCGCCAGCAATGCCTGGGCCGCCGAGACAAACTTCAGCAGCCCTTGATTCAGCAGCCATGGATTCAGCAGCCCTGGATTCAGCAGCCCTTTACTTAATTGTCAGCATCAGCCCCCTTGTGCTACCTTTGAGCGTATCGTTCAAATCGGTACGGGGGAAGCAAAATGGATAGCCAATCTCGCGGAGTACAACATCACCATCACGACGGCGGCTCTGCGCAGGCGCCGTCCGCCAACTCGGCAGTTGCCGCGGACAAGCCGTTCACCGACCCCGTGTGCGGCATGAACGTAAGCGCTGCCCCCGACAGGAGCGTGGCGCATGCCGGCCAGGACTATTATTTTTGCAGCGCGGGCTGCATGGCCAAATTCCGCTCGAATCCACAGTTTTATCTGAACCGGGCCGAAACGCCGGCGCCGGCGGTGTCTGCCGAAGGGGCAATCTACACCTGTCCAATGCACCCGGAGATCCAAAAAACCGCACCCGGCAGTTGCCCGCTGTGCGGGATGGCGCTGGAACCGCTGATGCCTGCGCTGGATGACGAGGAAAATCCTGAACTGGTCGATTTCAGGCACCGGTTCTGGTGGACCTTGCCGCTTTCTGTCGCCGTGTTCGGGCTGGCGATGTTCGGCCACCTGCTGTTTCCCGAGGGAATTCGCCACCAGAACATCGTTGAGCTTGTTCTGAGCACGCCCGTCGTCTGCTGGGCCGGGTGGCCCTTCTTCGTGCGCTGCGTGCAATCCGTGCGAAACGGCAGTCCCAACATGTGGACCTTGATCGGCGCCGGCGTCGTCGCCGCCTACGGCTACAGCCTGGTCGCCACGTTTGCGCCCGGCTGGTTTCCCCTGACGTTCGCCACGCACGGCGGCCGGGTCGGCGTCTATTATGAAGCGGCCGCGGTGATCGTCTCGCTGACCTTGCTGGGACAAATCCTCGAACTGCGCGCCCGCTCGCAAACTTCGGCCGCCATCAAATCCCTGCTCGGCCTGGCCCCCAGGACGGCGCGCCGCATCCGCGCTGACGGCGCCGAGGAAGACGTGCCGCTCACCCATGTGCATGTCGGCGATGCACTGCGGGTGCGTCCAGGCGAGAAGGTACCGGTCGATGGCAAGGTCGCGGAAGGCGAAAGCGCGGTGGACGAATCGATGCTCACCGGCGAGCCGATGCCGGTGACGAAACGGCCCGGCGACAAGGTGATCGGCGCCACGCTCAACACCAGTGGCAGCCTGGTCATTCACGCCGAAAAAATCGGTTCCGCGACGATGCTCTCGCACATTGTGCAGCTGGTCGCCCAGGCGCAGCGTTCGCGCGCACCGATGCAGCGCATCGCCGACGTCGTGGCAGGCTACTTTGTCGTCATCGTGATTGCCATCGCGCTGCTGACGCTGCTCGGGTGGGGATTTTTCGGCCCCGCGCCGAGTTGGGTATTCGGCTTCGTCAACGCCGTGGCTGTGCTCATCATTGCCTGCCCTTGTGCGCTCGGCCTGGCAACACCGATGTCGATCATGGCCGCCACCGGCCGCGCGGCGACGCAAGGCATGCTGTTTCGCGATGCCGCCGCGATCGAGGCACTGCACAAGGTCGACACGCTGATCGTCGACAAGACCGGCACGCTGACCGAAGGCAAGCCGGCGTTCGAGCACCTTGTCGCGGCGCCCGGCTTTGGCGAGGACGAGGTGTTGCGCCTTGCGGCCAGCATCGACCAGGGCAGCGAGCATCCGCTTGCGCACGCCATCGTGGCCGAGGCCAGACGGCGCGGGATGGCGCTGGAAAAGCCGGAAAGCTTCGAGTCGTCCAGCGGCATCGGCGTGCGCGGCGTGGTATCCGGCCGCCGTCTTGCATTGGGCAACACCGCGCTGATGGATGCCGAACAGGTCGACTGGCATGGCTTGACCAGCCAGGCGGAAGCGCTTCGAAGCGAAGGCGCGAGCGTCATGTACCTCGCCTGCGACGCCCGCCTGGCCGGCCTGCTTGCCGTCTCCGACCCGATAAAGGCAAGCACGGCGGAGGCGCTGGAAGGCTTGCGCGCAGCCGGCCTGACGGTCATCATGGCCACCGGTGACGGTCTGACGACGGCACAATCGGTGGCCAGAAAACTGGGCATCACCGAGGTTCATGGCGAAGTGACGCCGCAGGACAAACTGCTCCTGGTCGAGCGACTGCAAAAAGAAGGCAAGGTGGTGGCGATGGCAGGCGACGGCATCAACGATGCGCCGGCCCTGGCCAGGGCCGATGTCGGCATTGCGATGGGCAGCGGGACCGACGTCGCGATCAACAGCGCCCACCTCACCCTGGTCAAGGGGGACTTGCGCGCCATTGCCCGCGCCCGGGTGCTGTCCTTCGATACGGTGCGCAACATGCGCCAGAACCTCGGTTTCGCGTTCATTTACAACGCGTTGGGAATTCCGCTGGCGGCCGGACTGTTGTATCCGTTGACCGGGTACCTGCTGTCGCCGATGATTGCCGCTGTTGCGATGAGTCTGAGCTCGGTATCGGTGATTACCAATGCCTTGCGTCTGCGCCGCGCCTCGCCGTGATTTCTTTGGACGCCAGCAGTTGCCCTCACGCGGCGCCGGGAGGGGATGTCGCACTGACGAAGGCGGCCAGGATCAGCACGCCCAGCAGCACCGCCGACTCCAGCCGCAGAATTACGGTGAATCGCCGCACCTGCGCCGCTGCCGCCGCCTGGTGGTTGCGGCTCAGATTGTCGAGTAACGACGGCATGACGAACACCCGGTTGTAGCCGCCCATCAGCACCGCCACGCCAACCAGGCTCACTTTGATGAGCAGCATGGCGCCATAAGGATTGCCGGTCAGGGCGCTGACACTGCCCAGGTTGTGCCATGCGCTGAACACGCCGGTCGCCACGATGGCGGCCAGCGCGAACGTCGCTGACGCGGACAAGGAGGCGATGTAGCGTGCGGCGGCGCTGCTATCGTCGCCGCGCGCGCCAAACGGTGCGGTCAGGACCCAGGCGCCGGCGACGACGACTTCGCCCAGCCACAGGCTGATCATCGCCAGATGGAGCCAATCGGCGAGCATGGCCGCGCTGAAGTCGCCTTCCGACGCCGCGTGGCTGACCATGCTGCGCGTGTACAAAAACACCGCCAGGGCCGCCAGAATGAACGGCGCCGGCCATCGACGTTGCGTGGCGCCCGGCCCGGCCGCCGCCAGGCTCAAGGCCAGCGCGCCGATGCCGATCGTCCAGGCCATGCCGAGATGCGTCGCGGTCAGCATCAACCATGCGGCCGCGCCAGCCTGGGCGACAGGCACTTCGGCCATCGCGGCCGCATCGAACAGCAGCCGCCAGGCGCTGGCGCACATTGCCGCCGCCAGGCCGGCAAGGCAGACGAAGCGAAGTCTGCTGCACTGACGCGCGGCCCAAGGCGCATCGCTGCGCGACAACGTGATCGACGCGGCGGCGGCGCCAACGGCGAGCGCCACGGCCAGGTTGAGTACAACCGTGGCCACGTGCGTCGCCAATTGCGCAGTGTTCGCCATAATCTCCAAGGATGCCAAGGATGCGATGGACGCCAACTCAGTTGACCTTGAAGCCGAACTCTCCACCGGTCTTGTGGCCGTCGCGCGTCATGACCGACCAGCGCACCCGGTACTGGCCGGCCTTGAGCGCGGGAACCTCGGCGATCATGACGTTGGGATCACTCTTGTCGAGCGTGATGTCAGGCAGGGCGATCGTCACCTCGCTGGCGTCGACAAGCACGATTTTGCTGAACGCGCGCTCGAGTGTTTCGTTGAAGCGAAGCCGGATCTGGCGCGGGCCTGCCCGCAGTTCGGCGCCCGCTTTCGGCTCGGACGCGACGATCTTGCCGTGCGCCTGGGCGCTTGATGCCGTCATGCCTGCAAAGGCCAGCACGCTCAGCGCGGCCGCGGCAAGTGTTTTCGTGATCATAATGCGGTGTCCACAGTGAGGGTATCGGTGAAGGAAGATGACATTGCACGCGCCTTAATGACCATGGTGCGCGCCGCTTTTTTTGACTTTCAGGAGCGTTTCGCCGGGTGCAGTGGCAGCCGGCTTGCCGGGGGCGGGGGCGGCGGCCGGCATGTCGCCGCGCCACTCGGCAGCAACGGTCCCTTTCGGGTGTTGGTACCAGCCGGGATCCTTGTAGTCATTGCGCGCCTGGCCCGCGCGCACCTTCACGGTCGTAAACATGCCGCCCATGTCGATCGGGCCGAACGGCCCTTCGCCCGACATCATCGGCAGGGTGTTTTCCGGCAGCGGCATGTTCATGCCGCCCATCGCACCACCCTTGTCGCCCATCACCATGTAGTCGGGCACCAGGGCATTGATTTTCTGCGCCACGCCGCGCTGATCGACGCCGATCATGGTTGGCACCGAATGGCCCATCGCGTTCATCGTGTGGTGCGATTTATGGCAATGGAAAGCCCAGTCGCCCGGGTTGTCGGCAACGAATTCGATGGCGCGCATCTGGCCGACCGCGAGGTCGATGCTGACCTCGGGCCAGCGGGCGGATGGCGGCACCCAGCCGCCGTCGGTGCCGGTGACTTCGAAGCGGTGCCCGTGCACGTGCAGCGGATGGTTTGTCATGCTGAGGTTGCCGGCGCGGATGCGCACCCGGTCGCCAAGCCGCACGACCATCGGATCGATGCCTGGAAACACCCGGCTGTTGAAGGTCCACAAGTTAAAGTCCAGCATGGTGTTGACCTTCGGAGTGTAGCTGCCCGGTTCAATATCGTAGGCATTGAGCAGCAACACAAAATCGCGGTCCACCGCATGCTGCGCCGGGTTCTTCGGATGCGTGACCCAGAAACCCATCATGCCCATCGCCATCTGCACCATTTCATCCGCATGCGGGTGGTACATGAACGTGCCGGCATGGCGGGCGACAAACTCGTACATGAACGTCTTGCCCGGCTCGATGCCGCGCTGGGTGAGCCCGGTCACGCCATCCATGCCGCAGGGCAAAATCTGGCCATGCCAGTGGATGCTGGTGTGCTCGGGCAGCTTGTTGGTGACAAAAATGCGGACCCGGTCGCCTTCGACGACTTCGATCGTCGGTCCCGGACTCTGGCCGTTGTAGCCCCACATGTTCGCCTTCATGCCTGGGGCGATTTCGCGCACCACCGGTTCGGCCACCAGGTGAAATTCCTTGACCCCCTCCTTCATGCGCCATGGCAAGGTCCAGCCATTCAGCGTCACGACCGGATTGTACGGGCGCCCGTTCGGCGGCGCCAGCGGCGCCATGGTATTGGCCGACGCCTGACTTGGCGCCTCCGGCAGCGAGGCGGCGCCGGCGCGGCTGACCGCGGCCGCACCGACCAGGGCAACGCTTGCGCTACCTAAAAAGTTTCTGCGTGATGTCATTGGGGTGTTCCCTGGTGTGCGGTGGCTGAATCGGCTGGCGGGGCTGGAGGGATTGGCAACTGTCCGCCGAGCGCCGCTTCCAGCCTGGTTTGCGTTATCCAGTAGTCCTTGAGCGCGTCGATGGTGCCGTGCACAGCGGCACCCTGTTCGCGCGCGTCGGCCAGCAGCTCGAAGACGCTGACGAGCATGCCGTTGTAGCGCAGCATGGTTTCGTCCGATATTTTCTTGCGAAGGGGAATCACCCGGTCGCGGTAGTGCTTTGCCAGGTCGTATGCGGTGCGGTAAGCGAGATAGCTTTCGCGCGCTTCGCTGCGCGCCTGCGTGGCCGCGTGGGCGACCTTGTTTACGGCCTGCATGTAGATCGCTTCGGACTTGGCGACGCGCGCGCCGCCCCAGTCGAACAAGGGCAGCTCGAGCGATATGGCGTAGCCCGGCGCGGCGCTCTGGCCGGCGCTTGTTTTGCGAACGTATCCCAGGTCGAGCACGTTGATGAAGCGCGTCGTTTTTGTCAGGCCCAGCGACGCCGCGGTTTGCGCTGCCTCGACCCTGGCGGCCCGGATGTCGAGCCGTTCGCGGATCGCAATGCGCTCGATGTCGTCGATGTCTGCCGGTTTGGACGGCAGGTCGGGAAGGCGATCCGGCAGCACATAGGTGCTGCCGGTTCCCCACAAGCCCATCAGCCGGGTCAGGTGTTCGCGGGTGGCGACCGTGCGCTTGCCGGCCCGGGCAACGGCAGCCGCCGCCTCGGCTTCGTACAATTGTTGCCGGGCGAGATCGAGTTGGCTCAGGTTTCCCGCTTGCGCCATGCGTCCGGTCAGCTCCGCGCTCGCCTCGGCCGACGCCGCCACTTGCCGCGCATAGGCCAATCCCTGGGCGGCACCAACTGCTTCGAAATAGGCGTGGCGGGTCTTTGCGGCATGCTCGAGAATGTCGTTTGCCACCATCAGCCTGGTTTGCTCGAAACGCCGGCTCTCGACGCGCTTGGCGATCGGCGCGGTCAGCAGGCTGACCAGGCTCAATGTCAGCGAGCGCTCGATGTCGAGCGCGTCGCCAGCGTCGCCCGCACGGGTGCGCTGGAACGTGAACGCAGGGTTCTTCAGCCGGCCTGCCTGGACCAGGTCGGCATGGGCAATACCGACGTTCCAGTAGCTTGCCTGCAAAGCGCGGTTGTTCAGCAGTGCGATCTGCACCGCGTCGTCGGCCATCAAAGGAGTACGCAGCTTTGCGGCGATCAAACTGTCGAGCGCGCGCGCGTCATCGTCATTGCGCAAAATGCGCGCGTCCTGGCCCAGCCGCTCTTTTGCCAGCGCAGACACTGTCCCGAAACCCTGGTCGCCCGACACCGACGCGCAACCGGCCAGCAAGGCTGCGGCAGCCAGGGCTGCGACCGATCTCGTCAATTTCATATTTTTCCGGTTCATTGGTGCTCCCGGTGCTGGTGTTGCTGGTGTTGCTGCTGCCCGTGCTGCTCGTGCTCGTTTGGCGGTGCCGGTGCCGGTCCCTGCATGTCCATCGTCAGCGACATCGAATCGAAGGATGCGACCGCGCGGTTGAGCGCTTTCCAGTTCTCCGGCGGCAACAAGGCAGGCGCTGGTGCTGCCGAAGCTGTCAGCAGCGACGCGTAACGCGTCGCCGGGACGGCGGCACGATCGTTTGCCGGGTCAGGCAGCGCCGCGTTCGCACTGGCGGCAGCGGCAAGCGCGCCAAGTCCCCAAAGGCCGAGCGCAGCGAGCCCGTGGGCAAGCGTGATTGGTCGTTTCATACGTATTTCTCGCTGTTGAAGTCTGGCAACTGGCAACTGGCAGGATCGGTGAACAACCCGCCGTTACCGGTATTGAATGCACATCCGTTCGCAAACCAAGGATGCGCGCCGCGCAATGTTTACGTCAGCAAGGCTTGTGGGGGGCGTTCCGGGAGCGCGAGATCGACGGCGGGGGCGAACAGCCCATCGAGCGAAATAAAAGTGAATTGTTGTGTTTCGACAGGCATGCGCGGCGCGAAGGAAGCCGCCATTGCAGCGCCCGGACAGCAGGCCGAACATGCATCGCATTGACCACTGGCGTCATGGGTCTGCGACGCCTGCTCGCCTGGCCCGGCATCGTGGGCAGGCAAACCGTCGCCGGCGCCGGCAGTGTTCAGGTGATCGGCGTTCCCGGCCAGCAGCATTGCCTGGTGGTCGTGGGCTGCGGCAGGCGCTTGCAGCGGTCCCGTCGTGCCGGATGCCGTCTTGAACGGCGCGCACAGCAGAGTAGTTGCCGCAGCATAGCCCTGAAGGGGCACTGCCAGCAGCATGCACCATACGAGCAAGGTTTTGAGCAGGACTTTCACCGAAGCGATTCTAGCACATGGCAAAAATCACCCCTTGAAGAGCGCACTGCGTGCGGCCGCCGCGGGTTCGCAGGACGGCCAAATTATTGCCAAATTTCAACGCGCTGATCGCGTTCCGGCGGCGCGAACTTGCACTTTCGACAACTGCGTTGTGGGCACACAACTGATCAGGTCGCCATAGCCTGGCGACGACACGATTTGATTGCGGCGGAAATGTTTTCCATGGGATTATAGCTTTTGCTTATTCCCCCACAGCTCGGTGAATGACGCGCGGCATGTGCCGCCCGCGCCCCCGGACAACCGCAAAAAGGCAGTCATGCAGCTTGATCCCCAGTCGTTACCCGACCCTCGCACGTTGGGCAACAGGGCCATGGCGCTGGCCATGCTCGATGCGATTATCTGTCCCGAATTCCAGTACCGCTATTTCAGTTACGACGCCGGCTGGGGCATTGATGAGCAGGTGGCGGTGATGCGCAACGGCGATGGCGACCACTGGTTTCTGCACATTTCAAACAGCGGCGCTGCCCTCAAGGGCTACGTGCAGCAGTTGCCGCGCGGCGAAGCGGGTGCGATGGCGATCGAAGTGCAGCGTCGCATGCCGGAACAATTCGACGCCTTCCTGCACGAGCCGGCGTTCGCCATGGAAGCGGTCAGCTATTGTTACTTTCGTCGCAGCAGCGACCTGGCCTGGAGCCGGATAGCGCATCCCCACGCCGCCCTGGCGCAATGGTCGGACGGCTCCGAAGACTTCCTGTCGATCCTGCTGGCGCCGGCCAGCTGTTATTACGACTACGCCTCCGACTATTTCGAATGCGGGCCGCCGCTGACCAGCATCGAACACATCTATGCACTGGCCCCGCTGACGGCGACCGTTGTCAAGTCGCTCAATCCGCAGATGACGCTGGACGAGGCGCGCGCGGCGGCCGACGTCATCGGCTATCCGGCCAGGGCGGCCGCGCGCGTCACGTTGGCCTGCTGATCACGCCAGCGGCGGCCTTTGCCGCCATGTCGTGCGTCAGGTGCGTGATGTAGCCGCTGTCGTACGACGCATAATAGACGCGCGGCGCACCGTACAGCCGCACATATGCCGCGCGCCGCAAACGGCGGCGCCGCCTCGCGCGGGATGCTCCAGCCGGCGCAGCCGACCGGCAGTTTTGAAGGTGCGATCATGGCCTCGGTCATCGACAAAATCTACGACAGAACCGGGCGCCGGCCTGCCGCGCGCAACAAAACATGCTGCGCGCGGGCGCCGGTCTTACAATATGGATTTGTTAGTCTGGAGACTTCCCATGAGCGAGCCGGTACACGTCGTCTGTCCGCACTGCGATGCCGTCAACCGCCTGAGCGCCGGGCGGCTCGCCGACCAGCCGGTTTGCGGCAAATGCGCGCAAGCGCTGTTTGTCGGCATGCCGCTCGACGTCGCCGGCGAACGCTTTGCCAGGCACGTCAATCGCAACGACATCCCGGTGCTGGTCGACTTCTGGGCGGCATGGTGCGGCCCTTGCAAGACGATGGCGCCGGCCTACAGCCTGGCTGCCCGACAGCTCGAGCCGGCCATGCGGGTGCTGAAGGTCGACACCGAACAGGCGCAAGCACTGGCCACGCGCTACAACATCCGCAGCATCCCGACCCTCGCGCTGTTCAGGAACGGCCGCGAAATCGCGCGCCAGGCCGGCGCGATGGATGCCGGCGGCATCGTCGCGTGGGCCAAGGCGCAGGCGCAAGCAGCCGGCCGCTAGGGCGCGCGGCAGCTGATCGGAATGCCAACGCCGCCTGCTGCAATCGGCCCATAGCCAACCGAGGAGTTACCATGTCCCAGCAACTGGTAGTAGACAGCGGCGTCGAAGAAGCCAAGCAGTTTGCCCGCATCCTGTACGTGGTGCACGCGCTGACGTTCTTCTTTTCGTTCGGCATGTTGTCGTTCATTCCGGTGATCGTCAACTTCGTCAAGCGACCCTATACCGAAGGCACCATCGTCCACAGCCACCATACGTGGATGATCCGTTCGTTCTTTTACTACATCCTGTGGCTGGTGGTGGCAACCATCCTGTTCCTCACCGTCATCGGCATTCCGCTGGCCTGGCTGATCGGGGCAGTGGCGTGGGTGTGGAAAGCCTACCGACTGATCAAGGGTTTTGTCGACCTCAACAACAACCGCCCGATGCCGGTGTAGCCCCCGTTCGAAAAATCCCTCGCCTCGTAATGATTTCCAGCAAGACGAACCTTGGCTTGCTGGAATACTGTCGCTCTGGAGACAATTTGACGAGGCTTTCCAAATGAAAACAGTCCAGCAGGTTCAGCAAATCCATCAAATCCAGCAAAAAGCAGACGAGCGCAGCACCCTGACCGGCACCAACAAATTCGAACTGCTGCTGTTCCGGCTCGGCGGCGACCGGCATGGTGAACGCAACGAGCTGTTCGGCATCAACGTCTTCAAGATCCGCGAGATCGTCGCCATGCCGGAAGTGACCGCCGTCGCCGGAGCGAGGCCGCACGTGCTTGGCGTGGTGCACCTGCGCGGCGAGATCATCCAGGTGCTCGACCTGCCGGCGATTGCCGGCTGCATCCCCGCCACCGGACTGAACATCATGCTGGTGACCGAGTTCGCCCGCACCACCCAGGCGTTCGCGGTCGAATCGGTCGAGGAAATCGTGCGGCTCGACTGGAATTGCGTGATGTCGGCCGAGCGCAGCACCGGCGGCGGCACCCTGGTGGCCAGCATCGCCCGGCTCGACGATGAAGCCGGCGGCGCGCGCCTGGTGCAGGTGCTCGACCTGGAGACGATCTTGCGCAACCTGGCGCCGCCTGAGCGGCCCGCCGTCCACCCCGGCGCCAGCGGCACCGCCATCCGGCTCAAACCGGGCGCGCTGATCCTGGCGGCCGACGACTCGGTGGCGGCGCGCGCGCTGATCGAACAAAGCCTCGACGCCATCGGCCTGCCGTGCCTCATGACCAGGACCGGCAAACAGGCTTGGGAGCAGCTGCACCGCATTGCCGACCAGGCCGAGGCCGAAGGCCACACCGTCTACGACAAGGTGGCGATGGTGCTGACCGACCTGGAGATGCCGGAGATGGATGGCTTTACCCTCACCCGCTCAATCAAGCAGAGCCCCCGCTTCAACCAGCTGCCGGTGGTGATTCACTCGTCGCTGTCGGGCACCACCAACGAAGAGCATGTGAGAAGCGTGGGAGCGGACGCGTATGTGGCGAAATTCTCCGCCGAGGACCTGGCGAATGCGATCCGGACCGTGCTGCACGCTTAGGCGCACATGGCTGCCACATCATCCTCGCGTACGCGGGGATCCAGTGTCGTCGCGAAGCTGCGGAGGTTGGGCCCTCGCGTACGCGAGGATGACGGTTTTTAAGTTAGCGAGAACAATTCAGCGCCGCGTTCCTGCAAGCGATTACAGCACCCCCAGCGCCTGCTCGATGTCCGCGATCAGATCGGCCGTGTCTTCCAGGCCGATATTGAAGCGCACCAGCATGCCGTCATCGGTCCAGCCGCGCCGCATGCCCTGGATCCGGTACGGCATCACCAGGCTGTTGGCGCCGCCCCAGCTGTAACCGAGGCCGAACAGCGCGAGCCTGTCGACGAAGCGGTCGGTCTGCGCTTCGCAGTACCTGCCGTCGAACAGCACCGAGAACAAGCCGCCGGCGCCGTGAAAATCGCGCTGCCAGATGGCGTGGCCGGGGCAGTCGGCGAACGCCGGGTGCAACACGCGGGCGATTTCGGGACGGCCTTTCAGCCACGCCGCCACTTTGCGCGCACTGGCGTCGTGCGTTTCGAAGCGCAGCTTCATGCTCGGCAGGCCGCGCATCACCAGGAACGCGTCGTCGGGGCTGACGCCCATTCCGAGCCGCATGTGGGCCAGCGCCAGGCGGTCATTGAGGGCGCGCTCGCGCGTGATGAGCGCGCCCATCAGCACGTCCGAGCCGCCCGACTGGTATTTGGTCAGCGCCTGCATGATGATGTCGACGCCAAGGTCGAAGCCGCGCAGCGCCAGGCCGGCCGACCAGGTGTTGTCGAGGGCGACCAGCACGCCCCTGTCGTGGGCCGCCTTGCAGATCGCCGGCAGGTCCGGCACTTCCATCGACACCGATCCGGGCGCCTCGGTCCAGATCAGTTTCGTGTTCGGCAAAATCAGCTCGGCAATGCCGGCGCCAACCAGCGGATCGTAATAGCGCGCGCTGATGCCGAAGTCGCGCGCAAGCCAGTTGCCAAGCTCGCGGTTCGGGTTGTAGACATTATCCGGCAGCAGCACGTCGTCGCCGGTTTTGAGCAGCGCGAAGTCGGCCATCGCAATCGCCGCCAGGCCGCTTGGCGCCAGCAGGCAGAAATTGCCGCCCTCGATCTCGGCCAGCCGCGCTTCCAGCGTGAACGTGGTCGGCGTGCCGTGCAGGCCATAGGTATAGGCGTTCTTCTTTTTCCATTCGCCCGAGCGCATGGCGGCGACGTCCTTGAACAGGACGGTCGAGGCATGGTGAATCGCGGTCGGAAAGGCGGCGAAGCCCTGTGGCGGCGTGTAGTCGCTGTGAATCAGCGTTGTCTGCGCGGATTTTTTCACGCTCATGTTCAGGCCACCGAGGCCCACAGGTCGTGCGCGTCCGATCCCGTGATGACGACGTCGGCAAATTCGCCCACCACCAGCTTCTTGCCCGCGGTCAGCGAGCGCTTGATGTGAACCACGCCGTCAATTTCCGGTGCGTCCGCCGACGAGCGGCCGAGCGCTTCGCGGGTACCCACTTCGTCGACCAGCACGCGCACGGTCTTGCCGACCTTCGCTTCGAGGCGCCTGGCCGAAATCTCTTCCTGCAGCAGCATCACGCGGGCGCGGCGCTCTTCGCGCAGCGCTTCCGGCACCGGATTGTCGAGCAGGTTGGCGCTGGCGCCTTCGACGGGCGAATAGGCGAAGCAGCCGAGGCGGTCGATCTGCGCCTCTTTCAGGAAGTCGAGCAGGTACTCGAATTCGGCCTCGGTTTCGCCCGGGAAGCCGGCGATGAACGTCGAGCGGATCGTCAGGTCGGGATTCATCGCGCGCCAGGCCTGGATGCGGTCGAGGTTCTTTTCGCCGCTGGCCGGACGCTTCATGCGCCTGAGCACCTCGGGGTGGGCGTGCTGCAGCGGGATGTCGAGGTAGGGCAGCACATGGCCGCCGCTCATCATCGGGATCACCTGGTCGACGTGCGGGTACGGATAAACGTAATGCAGGCGCACCCACGCGCCGTACTGCGCCGCCAGCTGGCCGAGCGCCTCGACCAGCTGCGTCATGTGGGTCTTGACCGGGCGGCCGTTCCAGAAGCCCGAGCGGAACTTGACGTCGACGCCGTAGGCGCTGGTGTCTTGCGAGATGACCAGCAATTCCTTGACACCGGCCTTGAACAGGTTCTCCGCTTCGAGCATCAGGTCGGCGATCGGGCGCGACACCAGGTCGCCGCGCATCGACGGAATGATGCAGAAGCTGCAGCGGTGGTTGCAGCCTTCCGATATCTTCAGGTAAGCATAGTGTTTCGGCGTCAGCTTGACCCCGTGCGACGGCACCAGGTCGAAGAACGGCTCGTGCGGCTTGGGCAGGTGCAGGTGGACCGAGTCCATCACCTCGGCCAGCGCGTGCGGGCCGGTCACGGCCAGCACCTTCGGGTGGATCTTCATGATGATGTCGTCACCAAAACTGTCTTTTTTGGCGCCGAGGCAGCCGGTGACGATCACGCGGCCGTTTTCCGCCAGCGCCTCGCCGATGGCGTCGAGCGACTCCTGCACCGCGGCGTCGATAAAGCCGCAGGTGTTGACGATGACGAGGTCGGCGCCGGCGTAGGACTTGGCCGTCTCATAGCCTTCCGCGCGCAACTGGGTCAGAATCTGCTCGGAATCGACCAGCGCCTTCGGGCAGCCGAGCGAGACAAAGCCCACCTTGGGAGCGGCAACAGGAGCGGTCATCAAGGAAGTGGCGGCACTGGCGGAGACAACAGGAATACGGCGAAGTTCGGACATGGTGGGGATCGATGCAGGCAGGCTAATCCTCCATTGTACCGCGCCGCGCACCCTGCGGGCAAAACGAGGTCCCCGCCAACATTCAGAATGGGGTCAGACCCGTTTTAAAAGTGCTAAAACGAGGTCTGAACCGTTCAACAAACGGGTCTGACCCTGTTTTTAGGGCAACTTGGCGGGCGCCTGCTATTTTTTGTCGACTGGCGGGAAGGGAAAGGTGCCGAACATGGTCTTGCTCTGGCTTTGCATCTGTTCTTGCATCTGCACGAACAGGTTCTTGCTCTGGTCGATGTAGTTGTTCATCATCCCTTGCATCATCGGGCCTTGAACGTTCATGAACTGGTTCCACATTTCGGGACTGAAGGGCTTGCCTTCGAAATCGCCGGCCTGCCCGGTCGTGAATTTGTTCTGGATGTCGGTAAACGCCTGGACGTTTTTTTCGAGATAGGAGCCCATCATGCCCTGCATCGCGTGGCCGTAGTAACGGATGATCTGCGACAGCGCCGCGCTGGTAAACATCGGCGCACCGTTGGCTTCTTCTTCCAGGATGATCTGCAGCAGGATGCTGCGGGTCAGGTCTTCGCTCGACTTGGCGTCGACGACTGCGAATTCTTCGGCCTCGAGCACCAGTTGTTTTACGTCCGTTAACGTGATGTACGAGCTGGTCTGGGTGTCGTACAGGCGCCGGTTCGGATATTTCTTGATCAGGCGTTCGGTACTTTTTTTTGCACTGCTCATCTCGAGTTCCACTTATTGCGCCGCAGCGCTTTCTAATAAAAAGCGGACGACTGCCCGCTCCATGACAAGCCTGTGGCGTGCATTATAGGATGGTTTTTCGTCAAAATACCATGTTGCGGGCGAGGTTGCAGGATTTATTGCAGCGCAACTTCAGCTAATTGCGCTGCAACATGGCGCGTCCCCGCCCGCGATCGCTCAGTCGGCCCGCACCTTGACGTAACGCCCCGGCGCCGGCTCGATGGGTGCATGCTGTTTGTTGCCAAGCTTGCTGCGCGGCTTGACTTCCTTGCCGCCATGGCCGGCGAGGAAGGCAGACCACTCGCCCCACCAGCTACCCTTGTGCTCGGTGGCGCCGCTGTACCAGGCGTCGAAGTCGGGCGTCGGCCCGGCCTTGCCGTCGTTGGCGCCGTTGTTTGTCCAATAGCTGCGCTTGCCTTTAGAAACCGGATTGATGACGCCTGCAATGTGGCCGGAAGCGCCCATCACGAAGCGGTTGTTGCCGGCTTTGCCGGGATTGAGCAGCGCCATCGTCTTGAAGGCGGCGCTCGACGGCACGATATGATCCTCGCGCGAACTGTAGATGAACACCGGCGCATCAATGGCGCCGAGGTCGACGGCAAAGCCGGCCGTGGTCAGCGCGCCCGGTTCGCGCAGCCTGTTTTCCAGGTACATGTTGCGCAGGTAGTAGCAAAACATCGGCCCCGGCAGGTTGGTGGCGTCGGAGTTCCAGTACAGCAAATCGAACGGCGGCGGCTCCTTGCCTTTCAGATAGTTCGACTGCACGTAGTTCCACACCAGGTCGTTCGGTCGCAGCGCCGAAAACGTCGTCGCCAGGTCGCGCCCGAGCATCAGCCCGCCGCGGGCCAAACCCGCTTCGCGCTTGGCGACCTGGGTCTCGTCGATGAACACGTCGAGCACGCCCGTGTCTTCGAAGTCGAGCAAGGTGGTGAGCAAGGTCAGGCTGGCGGCCGGTTGTTCACCGCGCGCGGCCAGCACCGCCAGCGCGGTGGTGACGATGGTGCCACCGACGCAAAAGCCGAACGCGTTGACCTTGTCGCTGCCGGTAATGGCGCGCGCGACGTTGATTGCCTCGATCGCGCCCTGCTCGATATAGTCGTCCCAGGTCACGTGTGCCAGCGAGACGTCGGGATTGCGCCACGATACCAGGAAGACGGTGTTGCCCTGCTCGACAGCGTAGCGCACCAGCGAATTTTCAGGCTGCAGGTCGAGAATGTAGAACTTGTTGATGCATGGCGGCACCATCAGCAGCGGCACCGCGTGCACGGTGGCGCTGGTCGGCACATACTGGATCAGCTGGAACAGTTCATTCTCGAACACCACCTGGCCCGGGGTCGTGGCGACATTGCGGCCGACCTCGAAGGCCGACTCGTCGGACAGCGAAATGCGACCTTTCTGCATGTCGGACAGCATGTTGGCCAAGCCCTTGGTCAGGCTTTCGCCTTTTGTCTCAATCAGCTTCTGATGGGCTTCGGGATTGGTGGCAAGGAAGTTTGCCGGCGACATCGCGTCGACCAGTTGCTGCACTGCGAAGCGGATTTTCTGCTTTTCGCGCGGGACCGCGTCGACCGCATCGGCCATCGCGGTCAGGAAATGCGAATTGATCAGATATGCCGCGGCGCTGAAGGCGGACAGCGGATTGGCGGTCCACTCGGGCGCCGAAAAACGGCGGTCCGGCAGCGCCGGCGTTTTCATCGTCGCCATGTCCTGCCATAATGCAGCGACTTTCTGCAGATAGTCGTTCTTGATTGTTTCCAGCGCCACCGGATCGATCTTTGCGTCAACGTCGTTGAGCATGCCGGCCAACGGATTGGCGCCGGCTGTCATTGGGGCGGCGGCCGATTCCGGCAGCTTCATCCATGACTGCCACGACTGCAACAGCGCCGGGTCGGCAAACTGCGACATCCAGCCGCTGGCCATGGCTTGAGGATCAGGATTATTCATGTGCTTGGTCCCTTGGTTTACAATTGATAAGATTGCAGTTTCTGCAAAAGGATGCGTATGTTGATTGTCGCTGTTGCCTGGATCTACGTCGTTGGCCTGATGGCGATCACCGAGCCGAACGTCGTTGCCGGCATTATGACGTTTTTGGGTTATTGCGTGTTGCCATTATCTATACTTTACTACCTATCCGGCTCAAAGCGAAGACGATTGCGCAATCAGGCAAGGGCGCAGGCGCACGCAGCGCAGCGCGCCGCTGCCGATCAGGATCCAGATCACAATAAGGACCAGGCCTAGCCTGAATTTTGCATAAAAAAGGGCAAGAATGCCGTAAGTGATTGATAAAATGTGAGTTATTGAGAAACACAATTTACAACACGAACGCCACCTT
>Ga0326734_1000035_pt1 | contig 47741 bp, 15 predicted proteins | sample 15_GP2_1315_FD_207944 | JGI IMG/M metagenome (GOLD analysis project Ga0326734, IMG submission 207944) | Glacier ice microbial communities from Ngari, Tibet, China - 15_GP2_131.5 | ecosystem: Environmental > Aquatic > Freshwater > Ice > Glacier | place: China: Ngari, Tibet | collected 2018-07-18 | reverse complement strand
CTATATCGACGACGGCCGCTTCGCCATCGATAACAATTTGATCGAGCGCGATATCCGGCCATTTACGACCGGACGCAAGGCATGGCTGTTCTCAAATTCGGTCGCCGGCGCCGAAGCGAGCGCCGTCATCTATAGCCTGATGCTGACCTGCCGCGCCTGCGACGTCGAGCCATATGCTTACTTGCGCCATGTCTTGACCGAGCTGCCACGCCGTCAACCAGGCGACGACGTGACGGACCTGCTGCCCTTCAACTTCAACAAAAACTAGGCTGACTGCCCGTTAACCACTGACTGGGCAGGGGGAGCGGTGGGGTAAATCTCCCGCTTACGGTTCAGATTTACTCGTCAATGTCCCCGGACTTGACTGGCGGCGTCTTGTTGGCCTCTCCAGCCACAAAGTGCAGGCGCTCAGGGACACGCCAACGCGCTGTTTCCGCGATATTGAGCCTGGCTTCCTCGGCGCGCACGCGCGCATGCAGGCGAAGAATGAGGCGATCCTTCTGGGCCGCGGACAACTTGGAAAGATCTGGGAGGGGGCGCAGTTTCGACATGGCCCCATGATGGACTGATTTCATGAAACGAACAATCCTTGCCCGAGATCACTCAGGCTAAACAGTCACGTCGATTTTTTTTGGCATGGCAGCACCTTACAGCAAAGGGTGTTGCACTTGGTTTTTGAGAACGCCGTAATTAAAAAAATACTATGAAATTTTTAATTTCAATATTACAATAAAATAATTTTTTACAAGGGCCGGGATGATGAATCGCAATTGCCAAGTCGATAGAAAACTGATGACCAGTGGATGGAGGGGATTACGGTCGGCGCTACCCTGTTCGGCCGTGCTGCTGACATTGTTCGCAACTCCAATCGCCCACGCAGAGACACTGATCGATGTCTACCACCTGGCACTTGGCAACGACCCGAAGTATCGGGTCGCACGCTCCGATGGCCGCGCCAGCGGCACCGCGATCGACCAGGCGCGCGCGGGATTCCTGCCCACGGTCAAGCTGGAAATCGATCGTCTCCGGACTAATCAGGAAATTCTCCGCAGTAACAATCCCGTCTTTGGTGCCGGCCAGACCACCTTTACGACGACTGATCAGTCGCTGTCGATCACCCAGGCAGTGTTTCGCAAGGACGTGATCGAGCGCTACACACAGGCCAAGGCGATCGTGCGTCAGTCCGAGTTGTCCGTTCTGGCCGCCGAGCAGGATCTGATTTTGCGCACTGCGGCCGCCTACCTGTCAGTGCTTGCCGCCAGCGACAACCTGGCGCTGGCCGGCAAGGAGCGCGACGCACTGGGCAGTTCGCTCGAACTGGCGCGCGAAAAGCTCAAGATGGGACTGGGAACGATCACCAGCCAATACGATGCGTCGGCCCGCTTTTCCCTCACCCAGGCGCGCGAAATCGAGGCCCAGTACAAGCTCGACGACGCCCGCCAGGGACTCAAGGAAATCACCGGCAAGAATATTGTCTCGTTCCAGTCGATGCGCGACACCGACGGGTTCGTCAAACCCGAGCCGCAAAACCAGGATGCCTGGGTCGACACGGCGCTGCGCCAGAACCTGACGCTGCGCGTGCGCGGCGAAGCGGTGGAAGTGGCGCGCCAGGAAGTCAAACGCCAGGGCGCCGCCAATTATCCCAGCCTGAACCTCGGTGTACTGCACAACCGGCGCGACACCGGCAGCACGCTGTTCGGCGGCGGCAGCAACGTCGCCACGACGGACCTGAAGCTGATGCTGACGGTGCCGATTTATGAAGGCGGGCTGACCAAGGCGGTGACGCAGGAAGCCATATACCGCCTGGAGCGCACCCAGGATGAACTTGACCTGGAGCGCCGCAGCGTCGAACGAGCGACGCGCCTGGCATACACGGGTTCCCTCAGCGGCACCACGCTGGTGCCCGCGCTCAAGCAGTCGGTCGCCGCGCAGGAGAGCGCGCTGGCGGCGAAAAACGAAGGCTACAAGGCCGGCGTGTACACCACACTGGCCGTGCTCGATGCCCAGCGCGACGTCTACATCGCCAGGCGCGACTATGCGCAATCGCGCTATGACGCGCTGCTGGCGGTGCTGCGCCTCAAGCAAGCGGCAGGCACCCTGTCCGAGGCCGATCTCGTCAGCGTCAGCGCAGTACTGCAGTAATCGGTCCGGGCGCGCGCATGGCGCCGCCCGGATTGTCCATTGCCCGATTCCCTTCCAGTATCCAGAAAGTCTTTATGCCGCCATTCAGTTTAGCCACCCTCGTCGCCGCAGTGCGCAGCAGCGTGCGTCCCTCTATCGAGGGACAGGTTAAACCGGAAGGGCGGCGCAAGCCCTTGTTCGAAGCGCTCGAACCACGGGTGATGCTGGCGGCCGAATTGCTGGTCGTGCCACCGCCGGCGCCGGCGGCCGACACCATGCTGTCGGCGCCGCTGGAGTTCGGCAATCTGGCTGCCAGCATCCAGTTCCAGCAACTGGGACCGCAGCGCATGCAGTTCGGCCAGAACTTTGGCAGCACCGAAGTTGCCGGCGCTGCCAGCGGCGCCGGCGTCATTCTCGACTTCAGCGCCGTCACGTCCGACTTGCAGTTCACGATCCTGGCCAACGGCACCGTCAGCGTCACTGATGGCGTAAACCACGTCAATGCCGGCCATGTTGTCAAGCTGGTGGGCGGCGCTGGCAATGACCGCTTCACGTTCGACGCCATGCCGGCCACGCCGCTCGAGATCGACACCCAGGGCCGCGGACAGGGTCGCATCGATTTTTCCGCGCTGAAAGACGACTTGCGCTTCGTCAGCCATACCGATGGCAGCGTGTCGATCGGCGCCGGCGCTGGCGCGGCCATGGTCACGCTGGACCAGGCCATGGCCACCGTCGCCGGCCAGGGGCGCAACAGCTTTGTCGAGGAACGCGCGCCCGCGATTGCCGGCACCATCAGCGGCGGGGCATTCTCGGCCGAGGCGGCTCAGCTGTCGCTGGCGGCGTATGTCGCCGCCCATCCGGCGCCGCGCCAGATCGTCATCGTCGACGCTGGCGTGCGCGACTACCAGGCACTTCTGCAAAGCTTGCCGGGCCTGGGGGCGACGGCGCCAGGCGCGGCCGGCGCGCTGGTCATCGTGCTCGATGCCGGCTGGGATGGCGTCGAACAGGTGTCGCAGATCCTGGCCGCCTTCCAGGGGCTGTCGGCGGTGCACGTGCTCAGTCACGGCGCCAGCGGCGCGCTGATGCTGGGCACGGCCACGCTCGAGCGCGCGCATCTGGACGCGGTCAAGAGCCGCCTCGCAAGCTGGGGCAAGGCAATGGCGCCGGATGGCGACCTGCTGCTGTACGGCTGCAACGTTGCCGAGGGCGAGGGCGGCCTGCAGTTCATCAAGGACCTCGGCGCGCTGACCGGCGCCGATGTGGCCGCGTCGACCAACGCCACCGGCAGCGCGCTGCTTGGCGGCGACTGGGTGCTGGAGGCCAGCAGCGGCGTGATCGAAACGACCGCGCTGGTATTCGCCGCTTATGATGGGCTGCTGCCGGTGTTGCAGGTCGAGGGCGATGCGGGCGGCGTGGCGACCAAGGATACGCTCACCAGTACCGTCGCCAATGAATCGCTGGCGGGCAAGCTGCTCGACGACACCTACAAGTTCGTCAATGGCTTCGGCCAAGATATCGTGACCGAAGCGCCTTTACAGGGAACCGATACGGTCAGCCTGGCCGCCGTGACGGCGGAGGTCGTCATCAAACTGGACGCCACCGGCAAGTTGTTTGAGATCACCTCCGGCGCCAACAAGATCACCGGATTGGCCAATATCGAAATCGTGGTCGGCGGCACGGGCAAGAACACGCTCGACATGAGCGCCTATGCCGACGCCGGAGGTCTGATCGTGACCATCAGCGGCAATGGCAAAGGCGCAAGCGACGTCGTGGTAACGACGGCGAACAAGACCGTTTTGCTAACGGCGAAAAACATTCGGGTAATCAACAGCGGTTCAGGCAACGATGTCTTCATCATGAAGCGTGGCTCGACCCTGGAGTCGATCGACGCCGGCGGCGGCTCGAACGAGCTCGACTATTCGGACTTCGGCGCCGCGATTGTATACGGCGGCGCCGGCGTGGCGCCAGCGTTGATCCAGGCCGCTGGCATGACCGGAGGCGTCAAGGGTATCTCGAAAGTGACCGGGGGCAAAGCTGGCGACACGCTCACGGGTGGCATCGGCAAGGATGAATTTATCGGCGGCGCTGGCATTGACACACTGACTGGCAATGAGGGCGACGACAAGCTCGACGGCGGCAGCGGCAACGACGAGATCACTGGCAACGCGGGCGCGGACAACATCACTGGCGGCAAAGGCAACGACACCATCACTGGCGGCACGGGAGCCGACAGGCTCGCCGGCGGCGAAGGCAGCGATACCTACAAATTCACGCTGGCCGACCTGGTCGGGCTGACCGCCGACGCAGCGACCAGGGACACCTTGAAAGAGGCCGCGGCCGATGCCAGCGCGCTTGATACGATCGACCTGTCGAGTTTTGCCGAAAGCTTCAGTGTTCGTATCGATGCCGGCATTCAAGTATCTCATATTGGCCTCGCAACGCGCGCGCTGTTCGCCGTCCCTGTCAATGGCATCGAGCTCGTCAAGCTGGGTGCAGGCAACGCCAATCAGCTGACGTTCGGCGACGCATGGGAAAGCAATATCCGGTTCGAATCCCAGAATGGGTCGAAGGTCAATCTCGATTTTTCGGCAGTTACCAAAGAGCTGTTGTTCGAAATCGGCACCGCCGGTGACGTCTCCGTCACCCGCATTTCCGGTACCACCCGCTTTACTGTCAAGGCCCAGCATGTCTACGACCTGAAGGCCGGTTCGGGCAAGAACACGTACCAGTTTGTCAGCAAAAACGCCCAAGACCTCGCCACGGTGCAGGGGACGCTGACGCCAGGCGCCGGCGCGAACGTGCTCGACTATTCAAGATACATCGGACCCGTGACGGCCAACCTGACCAGCACCGACGTCGCCTTCAGCACCGCCGACCCCGTCAAGACGGAACCTGTGCAGGTGGTTGGCAAACTGCCCGTCAAGCCGGTCTGGACCTTCACGGTGCCGACCGAAAAGGGGGCGCTGCGCTTCGCGGACAATGGCACGCCCTTTGCGTTCACCAATGACGCCGACAACCAGGCAAAGGAAGAGCAGGGCTTCAAGGCGGCGCTGGCGGCCAACATCGGGCGCAATGATTTCACTGTCGTCAAGAGCGGCGTCGTCGGTACAGATACGACCTGGACCGTCACGTTCGCCGAGCCCGAAGCGGTAGCAGGCCATGCCGCTGCCATGGCAGAGATCGAACTGGTCAAGGGCTTCGTCACCGTCAAGGTGCGCGACAAGGCCGCTTTCCTGGCGTCCGGGGAAAGCACGCAGATCAAAGAGGCGCTCGGCGAGTTGCGCGGCCAGGCCAACCTGCTTGTCACCGGCAACCGTGCCGATGGCTGGGAAGTCGCCTATACATCGCCGATCGGCGCCAACGCGCTGACAAGTCGGAACAGTGCCGTCGTTGTCGCGCCTGAGCTGGTGCGCATGAACTATATGCAGACGATAAAGCTCGTCGGTACCCCGCTCAAATTCAAACTCACGTTCGACGGTCAAACCTCGCCCGACATTGCCTCTGCGGATGCGACAACGCAGATAAAGGCTTGGCTTTCCACCCGCCCTGGCGTGTCTCGCGTGGAGGTCACTGGCACGGGCACCGACTTGAACCCGTTCAAGGTCAAGTATGCCGTCGAAGGCGCCGTCGCCGATGCGGCCAAAACGATCAGCGCCGTCGATGCCGCGGTGACGACCGTCCAGCCTGGCGGATACGTCGATACGATCTACTCCCAGAAGATCACGCTCTCCACAGCTTACCGCAAGGACTTCACGCTGGGATTTGCGGAATTGGCGGGCACGGTCGGGACGGATACGCCCGGTGCCAAGGCGGAAAACAAGACGTTCGAGCTATACAACAACGCCTCCGGGGGCACTTTTCAGCTCGACTTCGGCTTTTCCGACTCGAGCACTATTGGCGTCGTGGGTCACGCCAGTGGCATCCAATGGAATGCAGGCCCCGACGGCATCCGCGCGGCCTTGCAGACTGCCATCGATAGCGCCATCGCCACCGCACATGCCCATTTCGCCGTCGCTCCGAAGGTGCTGGTCAGCGGCATGGGTAGCGCGGCGTCGCCATGGACGATACAGCTCGCCAACGCAGGCATTGCCACGCTTGAGGTCGCCGCCGGCGCGATCCTCTTCACGGCAGATGTTCTCGCCGGGGCGAACCTTGTCAGCGGCATCGGCAACACCGTTACAGGCATCACTGGCGTGATCGGCTCCGGCGCACTGGACAAACTCTACGGTGTCACCACGGCAGAAGGCGGTCAAGGCGCCGACCTGATGCTGGTGCGCGCCGGCCAGCCGTCGAAGCTCGATGGCGGCGACGGCAACGACGTCCTCGTCGGCAGCACCGGCAGCGATGTCCTCGACGGCGGCGCCGGCAACGACACTTTGTACGCGGGCGCAACGGCGGCCGGCGACCCCGATGTCCTGCGTGGCGGAGCCGGCGACGACCATCTGTACGGATCAGGGCGCAACGATCGCCTCGACGGCGGCGTCGGCAACGACTATCTCGTTGGCGGGTTGGGCGATGATACCTTCATGGGCGGCGCCGGCGACGACACGCTGGCCATCATCGAGGCCGGCGCGGCAAACGGTTACGACCGCCTCGCGGGCGGGGCCGGCAACGATACCTATTTGCTGGCCGGCGACTGGGGCGTGGCCAGCCTGGCCGATGACAGCAGCGTGTCCGCCTGGCGCTCGAAAGACACCATTGACCTGTCAGCGTCTGACCGCAATTATGTCTATGTGCTGAGCAACGGCAACCTGTTCGGCACTGCGGGCACGCTGTTCAACGGCAGCCGCACTGTCGCGGCGCAGATCAACGGTGCGAGCAACCTGGCCTGGAACGCCGTCACGCGCACCATCACGCGCACCGGCGGCAGCTGGGTAACGGACGGCTTCGCCTCTGACATGACGATCACGGTAACGGGCTCGCTCAAGGGGAGCAACAACCGCACTTACACGGTCTTTGCGGCGAGCGCAAACGTCCTCACGCTTGGCGGTACGGAAAAGATCACCGACATCGCCAATGACACCGGCGCAGCGGTGCAAGGCGCCGTCACGGGCGCGCTCAAGAGTATCAGCGAGATCCAGCTCGCCGGCGGCGCCAAGGTTCGCCTCGGCACCGCCTTCGGCGACCTGACCGGCGGCACCGCTTCGTCCGGACAGGTCGTCAGCGAAGTGGGCCTCGGCCTGCACCAGAGCGCGTCCGGCACGCGGGGCGCGACTTCCTCCAGCGCCGATGCCAATGCAGTGTTGACGGCGTTTGCCGAACTGCCCATCATCAAAATCTCCAACGAGAAGCATGTTCATCTGAGCGCCGATCTTGCGTTCCTGCTGTGGGTCGACCTCGGCGATGGTCTCGGCAAGACTATCGAGCTGAACTTGATTGCCGGCGACTATGCCATGGGTTCTGCGGCCAATCCGTTCGGGACGCTGGTTGCTGGCTTGACAGCGCAACTCAATATGCCCGGCGTCACCGTTGCAGTCAAGGATGTGTCTTTGATTCCAAAGTATACCGACTATCGACTGCAGTTCACGGCCGCTGGCAAGGTTGTCGACGGCAACTTGAAGGCAGCGCAGCTGGAACTGACGGCCAAGTCGGACCACACTGTCGTGACAGGCAAAGTGCAAAACGGCAGCAATGTGTTCCCCGACGAGGGCGGCCTTGAAAACTTCGAGAAGATCATGCTCGGCTCCGGCGCCCAGACTTTCGTGTTTGGCAACGACTACTGGGGTGGCGGCGATTCCACGGGCGGGGCACTGCTGCAGGCCATTCCGCTGGTCGATGCGTTCGCGCGCTTCGTGCAAAAAGAGCTGACGATCGATACCTCGGCCATGGTCAACGAGAACAATCCGCTGATTCTCGACTTCAGGGCCGTCAACCAGGAGTTGCGCTTCAACTTCAGCCCGATTGCCGGCAAACCCGGGCAGGTCAAGCTGACGGTGACGACGGTGCGCGACCTGGAATTGCCGATCGTCGGCATGGGGCCGACGGTCCAGAACCAGACCCTTGTATTCACCAGCATCGACAAAAATACCGAGATCCTTGGCGGGCGCTTCAAGAACACGTTCAACTTCGATGCGGGCGCCAAGTATTTCGGCAAACTGGTCGGCGGCGAAGGCGGCGGATTTGGCGGTTTTGCGACCTTTCCCGGGCGCATCACCGACAAGCTCTCGGGTACGATTGGCTACATTGAAGGGCTGGCCACCGGACTTGGCCTGGGCGACTTGGCCGATGTCATGTTTGAAGTCGACAATACGCTGAGCTATTCGAATCCCGGCAGCGGACTGCTCACCGGCGGCGGGTCCGCTGCGTTGAATCCGGTGCATTATGTGAACATGAAGGCGCTGGACGGCGATGCCAACATAACAAAAGAGGATGCGGCCAAACAAGTCGCGATGGGCAATATCTTCGGCCTCGTTTTCGATGGAGTGCAACTTGTTAGCGGTTTCAAGACGGCCGGCCTGGCCGGCACAGTGGATAACTTTGCCAAGGCGGGCCTTGGCAACGTGATAGTGCGTTCCGGCATTAACCTGGTGCGCGGCACCGACTTCAGTTTTACCGACGCCGTCAACGACGACACCGGACGTCCCGATCCGCTCGGATTGCTCTCGAGCGGCGCCGACACCATCAGCGTGGGCGACAACCCATTTTCGATCACGCCTGGCTTGCACATTCTGGTGGGCGGCTCGGGCGGCGACACCTACGAATTCAATTCGCAATTCTGGGGCGCCGCGCTGGTGCTCGACGACCTGGCTTCGGTCAGCGTCACCACCGGCGTGCCCGGCCTTGATGCGCTGGCGGGGGCGATCCTGCCGTCGGATACCCTGAGTTTTTCGCATGTGTACCAAAACTTGTACTACACGGTCTGGACGGTGTCGCTGCAGGATGCTGCGATCATCAGGCAAGCGTTCGAGGGCAGGGACTACGGCTTGACAGGCAACATCGACCTGGGCATGACGGCCATGCTGGTCACTTCGGTCAAGCCGGATTTCAGCAAGGGTTTCGATATTCGCCCGCTTTTGCTGGACAGCTTGAAAGAGCCGCGCAACGTGTCAGGACTCAACTCAGCCGTGCTCCCCAACTTTGTGCTGGCCATCGGCGTGGAAAACGTCGCCGGCGGTCGCGGCAAGAATACCTTCACCTTCGTTGACGGCGCCACGCTGGGCGGTCGCATCGGACCGGGTTTCGGCGGCAGCATAGCACTCGACTACAGCGATTATCCATCGAATGGCGCTACAAAGGGCGTGGACGTCGACTTCGGCGCCGGCATGGGCTTCGAAGCCATCCCGAGCCTGGAAACCATCGTTCAGCGCGCCGGACTGACGGGCTTCAAGATACCGCCATTGCTGTCGAGCTTGTTCCCGAGCATTAACTATCAATACGGCAGCGCTACCGGTACCGGCAATGGCCCGACCGGCTTGCTTGAAGGCGGCAACGTCATCGGTAGCCGCCTGGCCGACCGCATTACCGGTAACAACATTTCCGATAACGAGATCGACGGCGGCGACGGCGATGACGTCCTGTACGGCATGACCGGCAACGATAAGATTTTCGGCGGCGCGGGCAACGATAGGATCACCGGCGGACCGGACAATCCCACATCGCACACCTCGAGTTCGGTGGCCGACTCGGACGACGACAAGCTCAACGGCGGCGATGGCAGCGACATCATCGTCGGTGGCGGCGGCATGGATATTTACCAGATCGGCATGACCGAGCGCAGCCGCAAGCTGCTGGTCAACTACGACGGCGCGCCAGGCACCGCGGATGTGAAAGACACCGACACCGACACGGTGAGCGGTGTGGAACGCACCGAGTTGAGCGGCGACGCTCTGCCAAAGAACGCGACGTTCGTGACCAACGCCGGCCACAAACACGTCTTCGAGTTCGATCCCGCCAGCATGGCAGGGCAGGGGCTGGAGATCTACACGTTTTACCTGAATCCGGGCGACGTACTGGACTTGACGGGCTACGGTTCCGACAAGATCGATTTCGGCACATACAAGGCAAGCACGCAGAACGTGCCATCCACGCAAACCGCGCCATCCACGCAGAACGTGCCATCCACGCAAACCGTGACGATCTACGCCGACAAAGAAAAGACCGTCAAGCTTGTTACACTGCAGCTGAACGGCTATCGCGAATTCCTGCCGGCAGATGCCATGCTGACCAAGCCGCCACTGGTCGTGTCGGCCAGCGCCGCGCCTGCCTCCGGCGGCGCCGCAGACCTCGGCGCGGCCGGCTTGAACGCCATGCGCCTGCGTGCGATCGAGCTGTGGGTCGCCAAGGTGGCTGCCGACAAGCAGGCTGCGGTGCGCTCGGTGCTCGAAGGCCTGGTCGTGGGCATTGTCGAACTGCCAGGCACGGTCATGGCGCAAACGACGCTGAACACCATTTCCATCGACCGCAATGGCGCCGGCTACGGCTGGTATGTCGACGCCGTCGACGGCGACACGGAATTCGCCACCGCGGGCAGCAACGGGTCGCTGTCGACCGCCGCCGGCGACGCGGCCGGCAAACAGGATTTGCTGAGCGCGCTCATGCACGAGATGGGCCACGCGCTCGGCTATCATGACGGCGCAGGGGAACACAACGGCCTGACGGGCGCGCTGATGAACGACAGCATGGCGCCGGGCACCCGCTCGGTGCTGTCGACAGCCGAAGCGGCTGCAATCAATCTGGCCAGTGCAGCGGCCGGCCTGCTGTCGGACCAGGAAAAAATTCTTCAAGGTTTGGATCAATTCGCTGTCAAGGCCAACACGCTGTCATTTGGCGACCTGTCCGGCGTCACGCTGCCGTTCGTCAGCGATGCGCTCGATTCCTTGTGGAAAGCGACCGGCATCGGCGCTGCGATCAGCGACGGCATCCGTGCCCAGATCCTTGGCCTGTTCAATGCCAATGCAGACGTCACCTCGGCCATGCTGGCCGGCCTGGCCGCCGTCGATATGGCGCCATCGCACCGCCTGACCGAATTTGTCGCTACCATCGACATCAGCCCGGCGAAGACCCTGCCACTACTGATCGACGACAGCCTCGATTTCCTCAAGACCGCGCTCGGCCTTGATCTGAGCGGGATCATCAAGGTGACTCAGTCCGGCCCGCTGCTGCTCGACACCAAGGTGCAACTGACCTTCGGCTTCGGCATCGACGCGCTCACCAATACGTTCTACATCGAGAATCCCTCGCTGCATGCGGGCGTCAAGCTGCACCATGACGCGCCGCTCGACCTGTCGCTGGCGATCGGCCCGATCGGGGTCGGCATCGTGGGCGGCACCATTTTCTTTGAAGCGGGCATCGTGGTGCCGACCAGCGGCCGCTTCGCGGTCGACCGCATGGCCACCGACATGCACTTCGGTCTGCCCAAACTCGATCCCGCCAGCAGTTACGACATCAACTTGCCGATCCAGCTGCAGGGCGCGCTGGCCGGACTGGATTCCGACGTGGGCACGCTCAAGGGCTCGTTCAACCGCGGCGGCGTCAACGCCATTTCAACCGGCGGACTGACGGCCACGACCTTCTTCGGCATGATCCCGTCGACGCTGAACTTCGAAGGGCCGGGCTTCGGCGCCCTGCTGGACTTGAGCCATGTCTCGCTCGACGCCGCGCTGGCGGGCATTTCGTCGGCGCTGCACGACCTGATCGACAAGGACGGCGCGGCCTTTCGCGACCTGCCGTTCCTGAACAGCAGCGCGGCCGAGCTGCTCGGCAGCGGCTCGGTCGACGTGGTCACGACGGTGGCCAATGCGATCGACGTGGTGCGCGCGCACCTGTCCGACATCAACCACGCCGAGATTGACCTGAACCAGGCGCTCAACAGCATGCTGGGGCTGGGCCTGGCCATCGGTGGCAACGAACTCGACGCGTCCTACAACCACCTGGTGGCGCTGTCGGCGGCGCTCGGCGCGATGTCGTCCAACGACGACATTGCGCTGGCGCTGGCCCGGGTGGACCACGCGGTGCAATTTGCCGGCCTGCTGGCGGACCGCGACGTGGCCGCCGCCGCCGCCGCCCTGGCGGCGCAAAACCTGGCGAACAATGCGACCAACCTGGCCATCGCGACCCATTTCGCCGATGCGGCCGCACTGGCGGCCTTGAGTGCCGACCGCGCGGCGCTGCAAGGCGCCAGCATGGAATTCCGAGACAGCTTTGCCCGCCTGAGCCGCAACGGCCTGTCCGGCGCTTCCGCCGATGCCGATATTGCCCAGCGCTACGACACCGCCGCGGCACTGGCGCAGGCCCTGCAAGGCCGCGCCGTGCTCGATGATGCCACGGCGTCGGACGCCGACAAGCAGATGGCCGCGGCCATGCTGCATCAGCTGGGCGTGGCCGGAACCGCGACCGAGGCCCAGATCCGCGCCGCCTTCGACCGCAGCGGCGAGATCGACACCGCCATCGCCAACCGCGACCTGGTCGCCGCCAGCGATGCGGTCTTGGTCGTGTCGGCCACAGCCATGCTTGCGGCCGGCCTGGACAGCACAGCCGACGACGTGGCCCTGGCCACGGCCGTGGCCGGCCCTGCCGCGCTCAAGCCGTGGTACGCGCTGCGCGATTTCCTTGCCGCGTCCACTTTGGTGCCGGCCCAGGCGCTCGCCCGCCTGGCGGCGCACGCGCTGCCTGCCGACGCCTCGGACGCCGCCATCGCGCGCGCGCTGGTCGACCAGACCAAGTACGCCAGCCGGCTGCTGGACCGCGATGCGCTTGCCGCCTACGATGCCGTCAAGATCGTCGACCTGGCCTACAAGGACTCGGTACTCGACGTGCGCTTCAGTTTCCACAAGGCGTATCACGGCGACCTGCCGCTCGCCCTCGATGCCTCCGACATCCCCGGCCTGTCTTTTCTCAAGGGCACGCCGCTGACGCTGGCGCTGGAAAGCAGCGGCAAGCTGCGCGTCGCTATCGATGCTGATTTCAAGCTCAACTTCGCCGTCGACCTGAGCAGCCTGGCTAATCCGGGCATCGTGATCAAGGACGATACCCGCATCACGTTCAACGAGCTGCATGTGGCCACCGTCGACGCAAATGGCGTCGAAGGGCCGATCGACGGCGCCGCCGTGTTCAAGCTGGGCGGCGTCACGGTGCTGCAACTGGCCGTCAAGCAAGCCAATGTATTGATCGACTTGGAGGGCAGCATCGGGCTGGTAGCCGATGCGCTCGATCACCAGTACAAGGTGAGCGAGCTGGGTAACCGCGCCGTCTTCAACGTCGACTTGGTCGGCGCCATCGTGGCCGACCTGCCGTTGTTCTTTCCGTCGGCCAGCATGCCCTTCGGCGGAACCTCGGCCGACCTGAACGGCGACGGCCATGGCGACAACGTGCTGCACGTCGATGGCATCTTCCGTGGCGCCAACGACTTCGACGTCCATGTCGTTACGCCGCCGTTCGACCTGTCGTTCGACCTGTTCGCCTTGCTCAACGACCCGAACAAGATCCTGCATGGTCTGGAAGCCATGTTCGATGGCGTGCGCGACCAGATCGCCGCCAATATCGGGCAAGTCAAGCTGCCGCTGATCGGCGACAAGCTGGCCGGAGCGGCCAATTTTGTCAATGACCTCAAGCATGGCCTGCTCGGCACCGCCAACAGCGACGGCGATTACTACCAGGGCGGCGGCAGCGCCAGCGGTTACCTTGATTCCCTCGGCGGCTTCCTGCAGCAGGCAATCGACACCGGCAAGGGCACCTTCGACACGCTGGTGGCCAAGGTCCAGCATGAGATGTTCGTGCACCTGAAAAACCAACTCAAGGTCGCGGTCGCCGTCGACGGCGTCGCGCTCAAGGACGAGCAGGGGCAGGACCTGTATTACGACAGCATCAGTGGCGCGCTTTTGGCCCAGGGCGCTCCAAACGCCGTGCAAGCGTTCGTCGCCGGCACCGGCACCACCCGGTACGACACCAAGGGACGCGTGATTTACCGCAGCCTGTTGACCGAAAGCGATGTCCAGGTGGCTGTCAGCAGCAGCGGCGTCTCCTTCAATGTCTTGTTCGCAGGCACCATCATCAACGAGCAAGTGCCGCTCGATTTTGCCACCGCCTTTCCCGGTTTTGCGCTCAGCAGCAACACCAAGATCAACCTCGAGCTGGGCTACCAGCTCGGGCTCGGTTTCGGTTTCGACAGCAAGGCCGGCTTTTATGTCGACACCAATGGCGTGACCGAAAACGGCGACGAACTGGTGCTGTTCCTCGACGTCACCATCCCGGACGACAAGGGCCTCGAGGCCAGTCTGTTTTTCCTAAAGGCCACGCTCGACAGCGTGAAGGACGACGATGGCAACAGTGGCCTGTTCGGCTCGTTCACGGTCGACCTGCAAGATGGCGGCCACGACGGCAAGTGGACGATTTTCAACCTGCCCGGCATGGACAAAAGCCATGCGACCGGCCCCGAAGCGCTGATCGTCGAAGCGCGCTTCAAGGGCGAGGCCAACGTCGACCTGAAGGCAACGATCGAGATCAACGCAGGCAGCATCTCGCTGCCCGAACTGACCACGATAATTCACTACGACCAGGTATTCGCCGACATTCGCCTGAGCAGCGTGAGCGGCGTGAGCACCGATTTCGGCGGCTCGGCGCAGGTCACGTTCGAGGACGTCACGCTCGACTTGGGCAAGGCCATCAAAGGCTTCATCAAGCCAATTTTCAAGACCGTGGGCGACCTGATCAGCCCGATGAAACCGGTCGTCGACCTGTTGACCACCCGCATCGACCTGGGCATCACCAGCTTCACGCTGCTTGACCTGGCGCGCCTCAAGCTGAGCGCTTCCCAGGTCGAGAAAGTCAAGACGGCGATCGACGCCGTCAAGTCGGTGATGGATTTTATCGACCTCGTCAACAGCTACGGCGGCGACACCATCCTGCTCAATTTTGGCACCTTCACGCTGGGTGCAGCGCAGCTGGCCGGCGGCGCGCTCGCGCCATTGCCGGTCGCGACAGGACCGAAGACCAACGCCAACGACGCCACCGCGAGCAACCCAAAAGCGTCCAACATCACCAGGCAATTCGGCACCACCGACGGCGCCTTCCGTTTCCCGATCCTGCAAGACCCGGCCAGCGTCATCGGCCTGCTGATGGGCAAGGATGTCGACCTGTTCATCTACGACATGCCCAAGCTCCAGCTGGCGTTCGAATACACCAAGTCCTACCAGGTGTTCCCTGGCCTGAATGCCCGTCTGACGGGCAAGATCTCGGCCAGCACCAATTTCAGCTTCGGCTTCGACACGCTCGGCTTGCGCAACTGGGCCGAGGATACGAATTTCGATCCGAACAAGTTGGCCATGATCTTCGATGGCTTCTTCGTCGACGATCACGGCATCGAAAACAGCGGCGCCGACGCGCCGGAAATTTCGCTGTACGCCGGCATCAAGGCCGGCGCATCTCTGGGCATCGGCGGCCTGGTCGAAGCCGGTGTCGAAGGCGGCATCGAAGCGACCATCGACTTCAACCTGAACGACTTGCCGAATGCCGGCACCGGCATCGGCACCAGTCACCCGACCGAGGTCTACGACGGCAAGCTGCGCGTCGATGAAATCCTCAAGCGGCTCGACCAGGGACCGCTGTGCCTGTTCGACATGCATGGCGAACTGAAAGCCTTCCTCGAAGCGTTCATCTGGGTCGGCATCGACGCTGGCTTCTTCCAGGTCACGCTGTTCGAAGCGCGCGCGCGCTTCGTCGACCTGGTCATCGCGTCGTTCGACCATGAATGCCCGCCTATCCTGCCGCCGGTGATTGCGATCCTGAATGAAACCACCGCCACCGTCACCCTGGTGCGCCAGCAAACCGGCGGCGCCGACATCGACGACGTCCATGAACACAGCGTCGAGCGGGTGCGCCTCGTGCCGCCGGCTCCCGGTCAGCTCGGCGGAACCTGGGTCGTCGACGCGGTGGGCGGCACCCACATCCAGGTCAAGTTCGACGACCTGGCGAACCAGTACTTGATCGGCGCCGTGACGCAGATCCGTGCCACCGGTTCGAGCAAAAATGACAATTACTTCATCGGCGCCGGTCTCGATGGCATCGACATCGTCCTCGCCGGCGGCGGCGGCGACGATATCATGGTGGTCCAGAGCGGGCGCAATGTCACCCTCGCGGGCGGCGACGGCGATGATGCAATCACGGTCGCCAGCGGCGTGACAGGAGAAATCCGTGTGCTGGGCGGCGGCGGCAAGGACCGCATCGCAATTCTGACGCCGGAAGACACGTCCAAGGTCAAATACACCCTGGCGGACCTGCGCGGCGGCGAAGGCGACGACGTCATCAGCGGCAGCGCGCACGGCGACACGATCTACGGCGGCGGCGGCCGCGACACGATCACCGGCCTGGCAGGCGACGACCTGATTTACGGCAGCGACAGCGAGACCGGCGGCGACGGCGAAGACCAGGACAAGCTCTACGGCGGCGACGGCAACGACACCATTTTCGCCGGCGGCGGCAACGACACCATCCTGGGCGGCAAGGGCAACGACGCCATCCACGGCGGCGGCGGTGAAGACGTGATCAAGGGCGAAGCGGGGGCCGACCGTATCTATGGCGACGCCGGCAACGACACGATCGAAGGCAACGAGGGCGCTGACGTCATCGACGGCGGCAGCGGCGCCGACCTGGTCAACTGGTCGCACGGCGACGGAAACGACCGTGTCGATGGCGGCGCGGACGACGGCGACAAGCTGGTCATCCACGCCCAGGCCGGCAGCAAGGAAGACCATTTCATCGTATCGCTGGGCCAGTCGGGCGTCGACGTCAACGTCGCCTACACCGACGCGGCGGGCGTGCTCGCCACGCTGGCGCTGTCGACCCTCGAAGTGCTGCGCATTGAAGCGGGCGAAGGCGCCGACACCATCGCTGTCGACGACCTTTCCGCCAGCGCCAGCCTGGGACGGCTGGAAGTCGATGCGGGCCGCGGCGAGATTTTCGACCGCGCGCGCCTGCTGGAGCAGGCGACCGTCAGCGAAACTGAAACCGTGCTGGCCGGCAGCAATGGCCAACACACCGTGTTCGACGAGTACACCCAGCGCCAGGTCTGGCTGCATACCGATCCGCTGCTGGACGACCAGGTCGCCGGCGCCACGTTCGCGCGCGACGTGCTCGAGTCCGGCGGTTACCGCTTCGACGCCAACGGCGAGCCGGAATTCAAGGCCGCCAAGGTCAGCATCGGCGGCGTCCAGTACCAGGTGCAGGATTACTTCGGCACGCTGCGCGCCGGCGCGCCGCGGGAGCTGGTCGAAACGCGCAGCCTGGTGCTGGCCGCGGCCCATTTCGACTTCGTGCGCCTGGGCCAGACCGGCACCGTCACCGGCAACTACCTGTTCAACGACGACGGTTCGCCCAAGCTGACCCGCCAGACAGTGGCTGGCAAGCTGATGTTCGTGCAAGCCTTTGCGCCGGCCAGTGCCGGCAATACCGCCACTGGCGCCCAGCAGCAGGTGCAAACGCGCGCCGTGTTTGCGCCGGTCGCTTCCGGCACAGCGCAGGCGCCAAACCAGTTCGCGCGCGCCGCCCTGGCCGAGGGCGGCTACTACCGGTACCAGCTTGATGGCACGCCGGTGTTCAAAGCCGGACAGGTCACGCTGGGCGGCCTGAACTACGCCGAGCAGGACTACGTGGGCCAGCTGAGCGGTGGCAGCGCCGTGCATGCGCTGTGGGAGCAGGGTCGCCTCGAAGGCGTACTGCAAGCGATTTTTGCAAGCGAAGCCAAGGCGATCCAAGAGGAGACCCACGTCTACCGTCGTTACGTGCTTGAGGACGGCGGCGCCTACCTGTTCGACCAGGCCGGGCGTCCCTTGTTCCAGTCGATGGCTGAAGTCTCCAATCCGGTCGGCGGCGTCGGCAAGATCGACCTGTTCGGTCCTGCCGCCGGCGTCTGGACGGTCGTCGTCGGGCCCGCCGGCAGCGAATCGCTGGTCACCGCAACCGGCGCCAATATGGCGGAAGTTGCCGCCCGGCTGGTTGCGCGCATCAGCGCGCTCGCCGGCTACAGCGCGAGCGTGCTCAATGCCGACACGCTGACGGCGCGTATCGAAGTAACGCGTGCCAGCGGCGCGGCCTACGCGCTAGCCGCCACCGGCCCTGGCCTGGGCGAGCCGATCGCGCGCCACAGCGGCACGCCGCTGATGGTCAATGGCGCACCCGTGCTGGAAAACGTCGAGGCGCGCAGCCTCGTCACCGAGGATACGCTGGATATCGCGGTCACCGACAAGGCCGGCAACGCGGCCAGCGTGGCGACCTTCTACCGTTATCGGCTCGACAGCGGCAACTACCTGTTCGACGCGGCCGGCGCGCCGGTCCTGGCGCTCGAAACAATCGGCACGCGCGCGTTCTGGGTCCAGCAGGCATCTGGCGGCGCGGTGCGCAGCCATGGCGCCGACGGCAGCCTGGTACTCGAACGCAAGCAGACCCGCGTGCGCACCACCGCCATCATCGCACCGGTCGAGCAGGTCTTCGCGCGCGGCGCCACCACCATCGTGGCCCAAGGCACGGCTCCGGCCGGCCAGGAGAACGGGCAGTCCTTCGTGCAGTTCCAGTTGCAGGCCGGCGGCCAGTATCTGTACAACGCCGACGGCACGCCGCAGCTGGAGCAGGTGATACCCGGCGGCGGCAGCCTGCCGATGCAGGGCTATACCGGCGCGCGTGTACTGGTCAATGGCGAACCGGTCGCCATGACCGTCACCACCCGGGTCAACGTTATCGCCGGCTTCGGCGCCGACGGCACCTCCCGCTTCGCCACCGCGGCGCAAGGCGCCGACAGCATCGGCGCGGCCGAGCGCAAGGCTTCCGATTTCTACCGCTACCTGCTGGCCGATGGCGGACGCCACCTTGTCAACGCCGACGGCACACCGGCGCTGGTCGATGTCGTCATCGGCGGCGTCACCTACAAGGTGCAGGACTACAAAGGCACGATTGCAACCACCGCCAGCGGCGCGCGCATTCTGCAAGCGGCCGAGACACGCTGGCAAAGCAGCTCGCACGTTGTCAAGAGCGCGGTGCTGGCCACCGATCCGGTGACCGGCAGGGCACTCGAAAAGTCGGTTGCGCAAGTCAGGAAAGCCGACGATGGCCGTTCAGGCAACGTCACTTTCGTCGGCCTGATCGACGCCGGCAGCCTGTGGTCGGTCACCATCGACAGCACGACCAAGACCTACACGGCGCTGGCCGGCGACACCGAAGACACGATTGCCGCGCGCTTCGTGACGGCCTTTGCCGGCACCGCCGGCTACACGGTCGCGCTGGCCGCGGACGGCAACGCCGCCGACGGCAAGGCATCGATCCTGGTCTCCAAGACGGGCACGGGCAACAGCTTCAAGCTGGCTGCCACGCCAAGCACGGGCATCCCGGTGTACCAGGTCGACGCCATCGGCAATACCGTGTTCGACCTGTTTGTGGTGCCCCAGTACGGCCTCGATTCGCAGGTCGACGTCATCACCCTCAAGGGTGGTGCGCACGCCGACACCTTCGTTCTCAAGACGCGCTTTGACGATCGCCTGTTTGCCGACGTGCTCGAGGCACAGCATGCCGGCGGCATCCTGCTCTCGCTCGAAAACAGCAACAAGGCCAGCGACGAGTTGGTCATCCAGACCTATGCCGACGGCGCCAGCCCCGGCACGCCAAGCGCGCTTGACAACGACATTGTCGTCGCCGGCGCGGCGCCCGGCAAAATGGCAAACGGCTTGCCGGTCACGAACGGCATCACCGCCAACCTGCTCAAGACGCTGCACATCAACACCGGCGCCGGCGCTGACCGCGTGGTCGGCTCGATGTTTGTCGACGCGATCGACAGCGGCATCGGCGACGATACCGTCAGCGGCGGCGCCGGCGAAGACCGCTTCACCGATGCCGGCGGCATCGACATGCTGGTCGAGCAGCGCGACGTCGACCACGGCTTGTTCGGCAACCGCTACCTTGCCGGCGCCGTCAACCCCGGCACGCACGACAGCTGGAGCGCCGGCACCGAAAACGAGAGCCTGCTGCAAAACGGCGTGGCCATGTTCGAAACCGTCAGCCTGACCGGCGGCGCCAGCGACAACTTCATCGTTGTCAACAATGACGACGGCAACGTCAGCGTCGGCGGCGTCGTCGTCGGTGTCACGGAATTCAAGGCCAAGGCCATCCTCGATAATCTCGGTTCGGTCAGCGCAACGCCCGAAAAGTATCTTGTGTACACCACCGACGGCAAAGGCGCCGACATCACCATCGCCGACTCCGGCGGCGAGTTGGGCATCGACCACCTGCTGGTGTTCGGCCGCGACAAAGCCGACCTGGTACGCCTCGAAGTGCGCAATCCCTACAATGTGGGCGGCATCGAAGATGCGCGGGTGCTGGTCGGCAGTTCCACGCCGGACGTCATTCACTACAATACCGCGATCGAGCGCCTGCTGATCGATACCCTCGGCGGCGACGATACGGTGATCCTGGACGACAACCGCGCCGAGACCGATGTCTTCCTCGGCGCCGGCCGCGACAGCGTGTCGATCGGCACCGTCGCGCTCAAGCCGTCCGCTTTCGGCGACGACATCCCGGTCGTCGACCTGGCCAACACCACGCCCGGCGTGACCTCGCGCACCCAGGTGTTCGGCGGCAGCGGCAACGATGAATTCGAGATCAATTACAACCGCGCCGAAATCTGGCTGTACGGCGAGACCGGCGACGACCTGTTCATCATCAATACCTTCCTGGTCGAAAAGTCGGTCGACGTGCCGCTCAAGAGCCGTACCCTCAGCGGCGGCCTGGGCACCAACACGTTTGACCTGCGCACCGGCGGCGACGCCGCCAAACCGCTGACCGACGACCAGAAGTACGGTTACCTGCAAAGCGCGAACGTCAACATCGACGGCGGTCCCGGCATCGACACCATCGTCTTCAACGGCACGCCGATCGGCGACAAGATCGTGGTCACGAAAAACTTCGTGGCCGGCGCTGGCCGCTTCATCAATTTCACCAACATCGAGCGGCTCGAAATCAACGGCGCTGGCGGCGACGACCAGATCTACGTGCTGAGCACCGGTCCGGGCCTGGAGACGGTGCTGCGCGGCGGCACCGGCAACGACACCATTTCGATGGGCGGCGACATGAGCGCGATGGCGCCGGTCCTGCGCGACCTGCCCGAATTCCTGTTCACGCCGGATGCGATCCTGCGCCAGGACGTGCGCCAGATTTACGAGTTGCAGCACACAGCGGCGCAGCAAAAGACCTACAGCAAGGAATACTGGGTCGACGTGAAGCTGACCCGGGTCGAGGGCAATACGGCCTGGTACAGTTATTCCTACCCGCCGTATGCACGCACCCAGACCGAGGTGCGCGCCAACGAGGGCACCAGCCTGACCAATGCCGGCTATGCCAGCACCTACGACATCCAGAACCGGGTTGCCGTGCCGGGCTACGGCGGCTTCACGCTTGACAATAACCGCTCGCAGGTGGATGACCTGATTGCCTTCCGTGATGGCCAAGTCAGGCTCACCAGCGACAGCTATACCTTGGTCAAGTTCGAAGACGCGGGCTCGTATACGCAGAAAACCAGGGCCCTGATCCGCACCAGCGGCGACTACGTCGTATCGGCTTTCGATTACTACAACGTCAACGACTGGGTCTACCAGACCAATTACGCGACCTCGCCGGGCGTGCTCAAGCTCGATCCGAAGCCGTACCAGATCCTTCAAGACCGGGTCAGCAACCTGAATGCCTTTGCCGGCAAGCTGCGCGTCGATGGCGGTATCGGCAACGACACCTTCGTGGTGCACAACGAAGACGGTACCGTCTCCAGCGGCAGCCTGAACCTGCTCAACAAGGTCCAGTTGCGCAATCTGTCCGGCGCCTTGCTGTACCAGGGCGGCAGCGAAGTCTACGATGATGAAAACGTGCGCCACGATGTGACGGTGAGCGGCCAGGTGCAGGCCGGCGACGAATGGACGCTCAAGCTCGACGGCGCCAGCTTCGGCGTCACCGCCGTTAGCGGCGACAGCGCGCTGTCGATCGCGCAAAAGCTGCGCGCGCAGGTCAACCAGGTTGCCAGCGGCTACCATGCCGAGCTGGCCGACGCGCTCGCTTCGGTCGCGCTGTCTCAGGTCAATGCGCTGCACCGGGCCACGGTCAGCGTGGCCGACACGGTGCAGCCGAATGTGCAATATGACGTCACCATCGATGGCCGCACACTGAGCTACAAGGCGGCAGCGGGCGACTCGGACGACACGGTTGCCGGCAAGTTGGCAAGCGTGCTCGCCGCCGCGCTCGGCACCGGTTACAGCGTCGCCGCCAAAGGCGGCGCGATCACGATCGACAAGCTGTCCGGCACCGCGTTTGAAGAAGCCCACGCCGACGAGCCGAAACTGCGAGTAGCGCGCAGCGCCAACCCGGCGCGCCTTGCCGTGGCGCTGCTGACGACCAACGCCGGCGACCGCGAAGCGGCCACCCGGTCCACGCTGGGCGGCGTGTCCGCCGGCGACCAGGTGGTCGATTCGGTCGCCGTGCTGACCGGCTTCGGCCAGCTCACGAACGGCCTGTCCGGCTACCACGGCGTCGAATTCGAGCGCTTCGAGACGACCGACCTGCGCCTCGCGCGCGACCTGGTCGATACGCTGACGATCGACATGGACCGCTCGGCCATGCCGCCGGGCAGCGCCATCGGCAAGCTGGAAATCGCCCTGGGCGGCGGCGCCGATGTCGTCAATGTGCTGGCCACGGCCGGCGACCTGCTGTTGATGGGCGGCGCCGGCGACGACACCGTCACCGTGGGCGACGCGACCCATTCGCTGGCGTCGCTGGGCGGCAGTTTCGACTTCAAGGGCGACGCCGACCGCTACGAAACCGCGGAGCTGGAAACGGACTTCGTGCAGGTCGCGCAGATCACGCCGGAAGGCAAGGTACTGCAACGCGTGGTGCCAATTACCGCCGCGAACCTGGCGGCGCATTACGAAACGAGCAGCCGCGTCGATGGCGTCACCTTCGACGACAGCCAGTACACATTCAGCGACGCTGCCGTGTTCGACGGCACGGTGCTGCGCGCGCCGCAGTTCCCGAATTCGACGGTGGGCACGCCTGGCGGGAAGCTGAGCGGCGTAACCGGCAACGGCGTCACCGATGCGGCGGCCGATTTCTCCAACCTGGCCGGCTACTTCATCGGCATCCTGGACAATGGCAGCGTCGTCAAGTGGCGCCAGATCGTCGCCAGTACCGCCACTGGGCTTACCTTGGCCGGCGCCTGGCACAACCATGGTAGCGTGTGGAACCTGAACGTGTCGGCGCCGCCGGTCGACAGCCGCTACCTGATCCTCGACCCTGGCAGCAACCGCGGCAACCCGGTCTACCTCGATCCGCAAACCGGTTTCGAACAGACCGTCGCGCAACACGGCAACCAGCTCTACACCGACAACTCCGTGGTCGGGCGCGGCACCATCGCCGGCGCCTCGGTGATCCTCAAGAACGGTGCGCTGGCCCCGGCCAAGCAAACGATCAGTTCAACCATCGCGGTCGCCGACCTGATCGCCAAGCAGCGCCGCATCATCACCGTGCACAACGACGAGGTGCGCGGCGGGCATGACCGCCTGGTCATCAACGACATCGCTTCGGCCGACGCGGTCAACGCCGCCCTCAACTACGACAGCGCGACCGATACCAGCACTGTCAGCGGCCTGCGCAAGATTTTCGCCAGCACCGGCCTCGAAGCCATCGCGATCACCCTGGGCAACCAGGACGACAGCTTCGTGCTGGGCAGCACCCAGGTCGAAACCACCGTCAACACCTCGGGCGGCAGCGACAGCGTGACCGTCAAGACGATCGGTGCGCATACCGGAATCAATACCGGCAGCGGCAACGACCTGATCACCGTCAGCGATGACGCTCACCTGCTGGCCGGCATCGCCGCCATCCTGAGCATCGATGGCGACACCGGCGCCGATACAGTCGTATTCGACAATTCGCAATCCATGTCCAATGCCGCGGACCTGCGCGCGCTGGGCGCCGGGCGCCTCAGCCTGAACGCCTTGAGCGGCCTGGACATGGCCGGCAGCATCCAGTACGTCCAGGCGGAAAACCTGCAACTGCTGCTGGGAAGCGGCCAGGACTTGCTGACGATCGACAGCACCCATGCCGGCAGCACCACCGTCAGCGACGCCAGCACTGCCGGCGCCAACCTCTTTTATGTGAAAACCATCAACGGCGCCACTGCCATGACCGGCGGCGGCGGCGACGACCGCTTCGTCGTCGGCAGCGACAGCGACAGCCTGGCCGGCATCCAGGCCCTGCTGAGCGTGGCCGGCGGTGGCGGCAGCGACAGCCTGTCGCTGCGCAACCAGGGCGCCAGCACCAGGCAGTCCGGGCATTTGTCCGGCACGGCGCTGGCCGGCTTCGGCATCGCCAGCAGGGTCGACTTCGGCAGCATCGAAGATCTTGCGCTGGGGCTCGGCTCCGGCATCGACGATCTCACCGTCGACAGTTCGATCGCAGGCGCCACCCGCGTCAGCACCGGCGCCGGCGACGACCAGGTCAAGATCGACGCGTTCCAGGGCTCGGTCGATGTCGCGACCGGCGCCGGCAGCGACGCCATCACGCTGTTCGATGGCACGGGCGACGCGGTCGGCCTAGGCGCGGCGATCCGCATCGATGGCGGCGAAGACAGCGACGAATACATTGTCACCGTGCCAGGCGGCACGGCGGGCGGCAGCTTCATCAACCTGAAGGACAGCGGCGCCAGCGGGCGCGACAAGCTCGTCTACAAGGGAAGCAACGACGCGCTCGCCGGCGACTTGATCCAGCTGACCACGGTCGACAAGCGCAAGCGCAACGGCAATGCAGCGTTCAGCGCGGACTTCGGCCAACAGGGCGAAGGCTTGCTGATCGCCAGGCTCGACAATCAGTCGGGCCAGTACCGGGCCGTGGACAACATCGACAATGCCACCGACCTGACGGCCGTCAATCGCACTGGTCTGCTCGACCCGAGCCGTTACATGGTGCTCAATTACTCGACCATCGAGAAGGTCAGCATTTATACCGGCGACGGCAACGACAAGATCGTCAGCGACGACACCGCGCAGGAAATCGACATCTATGGCGGCAAGGGCAACGACATGTTCTTTGTCGGCTCGGTGCTCGACACGCTCGATGTGCTGGTCGAAGGCAAAGAAATCACGATCGTGAGCGAGGTCACCAACGGCACCTCGTTCGCGATGAATATTTACGGCGGTGACGACAACGATTATTTCGAAGTCAACCATAACATGGCCGACATCGCCCTGTACGGCGACAATGGCGACGATACCTTCTTCATCAAGGCGCTGTTGACGATCAACGCCGACGCCGACGCCGACCTGGTCGAAGTGACCAATCACGTGGCCACCGTCAGCGGCGTGTTCGGCGAAGGCAGCGAAACGAGCCAGAAGGGCGATACCCGCGAAGTCGACGTCGACGCGCTGGTCTACGTCCAGAACGCCAACGTCAAGATCGACGGCGGCGCCGGCTTCGATTCGGTGGCGCTGGTGGGCACCGTGCTGGCAGACACCTTCTACGTGTTTACCGAACTGGTCAATAATGCGACCGTGCAGCGCATCTACGGCGCCGGCGTCAAGCTGACCGAGCTGCTCAACATCGAGCGGGTGCAGATCATCACCGGGGCCGGCGACGACCGGGTCTATGTGTACGGCGTCAACCTGGGCGTCGTGGCCGACCTGGTGATCAATACCGGCACCGGCAGCGACAGCGTGTATTTTGGCGGCGGGGACCTGACATTCGATGTCAACTACCCGACCCGCGCCCGGACCGACTATGCCACCGTGGACGGCTACCAGCGCGGCGGCGAGACCAGCGTCGGCTTCGGCCTGGGGATCGGCAACACCGATCACCTGGACCGCATCGTCGCCTTCAACGTGGCCGAGCCGAGCCACAACGAGAAGAAGAAAGTGGCGGCCGTCAGCAGCCTGGCCGGCATCCTCAACCCGGTACTGGTCCTCGATCCCGACGGACTGGCCGACACGATTACCGTCAACAACCAGAGCGGCGCCAGCGACCTGGTATTTGCCAACTATGAGCTGTACAAGAAGTCGATCGGGGTTGATGCCGACCAGGTGATCTATCCGCCCGCCGCCGGCGCCGGTCCGGCACGTACCGACCTGGTGGCCGAGATGGGCAGGCTGTCCACGGGCAAGGCCAGCGTCGTGCGCGAACTGGTGAGCGACTACATTCAGAACAAGATAGTCTTTACCGACCGCTATGACGATGCGGACGTGCGCAACGCGAGCGGCGCCGTTGTGCGCAATGGCTTGATCGGCCGCCTGCAGGCATTGAAGGGCAACGCTACCGAAGCGTTCAGCATCGACGCCGATGTCTCGTATGCGGTGTTCCAGGACACGCTCGACGACCATAACCAGGTCAGCCGCGCAGCGCGCCAGCTTGACGACTTCCTGGACGGGACTGACTTCAAGGCCAATTATGTGCCGGTCTTTAACCCGGGCGGCGGCAGTGCCCTGGTGGAACTGACAAGCATCACGCGCTTTGACAGCGCCACCGGGCGCACCATCGAACTGGCGTTTGCGGCGCAGTACGCGACCACGCTGATCAATAACACGGTGGTCAAGGACTTGATTGGCGTAAGCCTGCGCACGGCTGCGGCAAGCACGCTCGGCCTGAAGGCGAGCTACCTGTTGTCGGCGACGGAGGTCCGCAAGGATACCCTGAGCAGCCTGCATGTGGCCAATGCATCACCGCGCATCTACTTTGGCGGCTTCGAGGAAGCCCGCTTCAACCTGCTGGAAGCGAGCGCCAGCAAGCTGACCATCGACAACACCCTGTTCACCGGCAGCATGTTCGTCCAGGGCGGCTCCGGCAACGACGCTTTTCAGGTCAATGCGGTGGGCGGTACGACGCTGCTCCATGGCGGCAGTGGCAACGACCGGTTCGACGTTGGCCAGAGAATCGTCGACCGCATCGGCGGCGAGCTGTTCCTGCTCGGCGATGGCGGCCAGGACAGCGTGCTGGTGCACGATCAAGACAGCACCACCGGCGCCACCGTGCAGATCGAGAAGCACGTTGCCCAGCATGAGCTGTGGCTGAAAAAGCTGAGCAAGGTCACCAATGCGCTCGAATTCACGATTGACGGCACAACTGCCAAGGGCGCGGCGGAAAATGCCGGCATCGGCGCCCAGCTGGAGTCCGAGTCCGTGGCCTACGCGCGCGATGCTGCCAAAACGCTGCGTGTGAGCGACCTGCAGGCGGTCGCGGTCGAGGCGGCAAATGGCGTCGGCGCCGCGCTTGAAACAGCCTTGAAGGCCCAGAAGACGGCTTTCCAGTCGGGCATCGGCAGCCTGGTGCGCACCCAGCAGGATACCTTGTCAGCCTATGTGCGTTCCAGCCTGACGGATTACTTCACGGCGCGCGACCTGGTCGAGGCCAAGCAGGCCGAGGTCGATGCGTTCACCAACCGCATCGAAGCGACAGCGCGCAGCGTGCTCGAGAACCTGTTCTCGAACTGGGCACGGTGGAAGGACCAGGTTGTGGCCGTGACAAACGCGTACATGACGTCGCACAATCTGAACGGCGCAGGATGGTATTTGTCCTTTGCCGTCGAAAACCTGGGCACGTCCGACGCCAACAAGGTGCTGGACCGGTATGACGTCGCGAAGGCGATACTTAATCTTGAGATGGTCATGCATGCCAGCGGCGCCGGCCCCAACATGGGCGTCCGGTTCAGCCAGGACCTGCCATACACGTCGTTCGACGCCACGCTGCCGATGCATGCGTTTGCAATCCCGGTCGACGCCGCGCTGGCCGCCAAGCTGGAGTGGATCCGGGCCGACAGGGAAACGGCGCGCTTGCAACTGCTGGAACTGGAGCGGTTGAAGGCGAACCTGAAAGGCGCCAGCGCGCCATTCGCCAACATCGTTACCGACAGCGGCGCGGCCTTTACGATTTCGGCGGCGCAGCTCACGGAGTTCTACAAAAAAGCCAAGGGGCTTGGCAATGCGAGCGCAGCGGCCAACATCGTCATCGCCACCAACGGCGACGTCGTTGCGGCGCTGGCATCGATCGCGACGGACGTGCAGGCCGGCGCCGACCTGACGCTGACGGCGCTCGACGCCGCGATCGGCAAGGCCCATGCGCTGGCAGTGGCCAATGCCCTCGGTGGGGGCATTGATACCCGCATCAACGCGGTGACGACCGAGCTGGCGACCCTGCGCGCCAGCCTGAAAACGGTGAGCGGCAGCGCTCAAATCGACAGCCTGGTGCAACTCACGCGAAGCGCGCTGTTGCCGTCCCTGCAATTTGGCGCCGAGAGCACCCAACTGGACCTGGTAAAAGCACTCTGGCTGGCCATTCCCGGCACCAAAGGATTCGACGCCGCAGCGCACTTGCTCGCCAACGATTCCGCTACCTGGAACGACGCGCTGGCATTGTTCGCCAACGCCGACTTCAAACTGGTGGTGGCAGCCTACAAGCAGGCCCAGGCACTTGCCGAAGGCTTCAGCGACTACCAGGCTGAGCGCTATGCCGGCCTGCGCGCGGCGTACCGCAATCTGCTGAAGTTCGAGACGGCCAGCATGAATCTTGCCGGAGGCTTCAATTTTGCCAGTTTTAAGAGCAGTTACCAGGCCAACCTGGCAAAGCTTGCCGGGATTGTCATCCAGATCTCCGATGTGGCCTTGAGTGCGCAGTACAAGGCACAGCTCGCTTCACTCGACGCCGATGAAAAACGCGTCGCCAGCATCGTCGAGCGCAACACCAGCGTGCTTGCCTTTTTCCATGGCAGGCAGGTTGCCGCGCAAGACGCTTATGATGCATTGATCGTCAAAGACGGTCAGCTTGACCGTGATTACACGCTGACCTTTTATTACTTTTTCGGAGAAAAATTCGAGACCAAGGTCCCATACACGGGCGATGCGCGCTACATTGCCGCATTGGCGGCCCGTGACAAGGCCATTGCCCAGCATGGTGCTGCGCTGGCGGCGACAGCCGATGCCATCGACGACCAAAAAGCAATCACGGCGGCGCGAAGCGCCATCGCGGCCGCACAAGTGAAGGTCGATGCGCGGCTGGGCACCAAGGCCGACGAGCTTGCCGATCTGACGCTGGCACTGGACCAGCAATACAAGTTCCTGCGCAACCTGAGCCGCGTCGCCATCGGCGTGCTCAGCCAGTCGCGCGAGAACGCGGCCACAGACTTCGACGATTCCAGCAGCCTCGTGTCCGAAGTGCTGGCCTACGTCAATACCTATGTGGTCGGGTCCGGACCGGCCAAGGCGGCGGTTGACACCAATGTATTCTCGGCGGGCAGGACTGCCAGTACCATCACCGCCATCCGTACGCAGGTCGATGCCTTCGACGTGCTGTCCGTGACGGGGCTGGGCGGACACGGTATCCACATGGGCTTGGGCGATACCGAATCGCTGACGGTCATGCTGGGTAACCACGCCGACACCGTCACCGTGATGGACACGCTTGGCAGCGGCACTGCCCGCGTACGCTTGGAAACCGGCGGCGGCGACGATAAGGTGACGGTCACGAATCGCAGTGCGAATCTGGCCGGCATTGTTGCGGCCCTCGAGATCGACGGCGGCCTTGGCGCCGACATGGTCAACGTGAGCGATACCGGCGCCAAGGCTGCAGCCTTCGACAGCGCCATCCTGACCGGCACGCAATTGTCGGGCCTGGGCATGGGCGCCGGCGGCATCACCTACAACAATCTGGAAACGCTCAATGTGGCGCTCGGAGACAATCGCAATTTGCTGACCGTTCTCGGCACCCACGCGGGCCTGACGAACATCGCCGGGAACGGCGGCGACGACATCATCAATGTGCGCGCGGTTGGCGGGATGACCGCCATCGATGCCGGCGCGGGTGCTGACACGGTCAATCTCGGCTCCAACGCGAATGGCGCAGTCGGCAGTGCCGGCGACAATGCCGGCGGCACGCTGGGCGGCGTTGCGGCATCGCTCGCGATCGACGGCGGCGCCGGTGGCGCCGACGTGCTCAACGTCGATACGAGCGGTGCCGCGGCTGCCGGCATCGGCGTTTTGACCGGATCCGCCATCACGGGCTTGGGCATGCAGGGCGCGATCGGCTACGGCGCCATCGAAACGCTGCATATCGGCCTCGGCGAATACGCCGATACCTTTACCATCGACGGCACGCATGCCAATGCCGTGTACCTGGATGCCAATGGCGGCGCCGACATCATCAACGTCCGCGCGATCAGCGGGGCCACCGCCATCAGCGGCGGCGCCGGCACCGATACCATCAACGTCGGCAGTCTGGCGCGCGGCGATTCAGCCCAGCCAGGCACCAACAGCGGCGGCACCTTGCGCGGCATCGCGGCCTTGCTCACTATCAATCGTGCAGGCGACGCGGCGGCCGATATCCTCAATGTCGATGCGAGCGGCGAACTGATCTCTTCCAGCGCGCTGCTCACTTCCACCATGCTCACTGTCGATGCAGCCCCCGGCAACGTCGTCTATTACGGCGTCGACCAGCTGCAGCTGCAGCTGGGCGCGGGCGGCAATATCGTCAACGTGCAGGGCACCAGCGCGGCCACCAGCATTCTCAGCGGCAGTGGCGACGACCGGCTGTATGTGTCGTCCACGGCCAACGTGAACGCGTCGTCCGGCGCCAGCGGCTTCCTTGACGGTATGGATGGCACGCTCGACGCCCTCACCGGCACGCTGCGCCTGGATGCAGGCGCGGGAACCAACACGCTGATGGTCAGCGATGCCGGCGCCCGGACCGGCGACCAGTTCGTCACCCTCAGTGCAGACCAGATCATCGGCCTGGCGCCGGCGGCGATCAGTTACGGCGCTGCAGGTACGTTCGGCGGCGGCATCACGATCTGGAGCGGCTACGGTGCGGACGCCTTCAACGTGACCGGCAGTCGCAAGGAGACCGATCCGGCGCTGGCCACCACCACGACCGTGATCACGGGACTGGGCAATGACCGCGTCAACGTCAGCCTGGCGGCGCGCGACGGCAGGTTCGTGCTCGACACGCAAGGTGCATTCGAGTACGACAGCCTGGCTGCGGCTGGCACGGTCGCCAGCGACGACGATTGGGTCGATGCTTCGGCCTCGTCCGCGCCACTGCTCATTTTTGGCGGGGCGGGCAAGGACATCATCGCTGGCGGCAGCGGCAACGACATCATTGTCGGCGACAGTGCCCTGCTGGCGATGAGCGCCGACGGCAGCTACGCCGCGCAGCTCACTTCGAGCATGCCGCTAGTCGGTGGCGACGATACGATCGACGCTGGCGAAGGTGACAATATCGTCATCGGCGGCGCCGGTTCGGACACGATCACGGCGGGCGCCGGGCGCGACCTGGTGTTCGGCGACGCAGGCCAGGCCATCTGGAGCGCGCCGGGCTTGCTGGTGCAGGTGCAGTCGGCGGTGGCAGCGGGCGGCGACGACCGCATCACGCTGGGCGGCGGCAACAAGACCGTCATCGGCGGGGCGGGCAGCGATGCCGTCACGGCGACGGGCGTGGGGCAGCGGATCATCCTGGGCGACAACGGCCAGGTCGATTACAACGGGGCCGGACTCGCCATATCGGTCACGACCAGCGCCGCCACGGGCGGCGATGACAGCATCGTGGCCGGCGATGGCCGCAACGTGATCCTGGGCGGCATGGGCGCCGATGCGATCACGACCGGCAGAGGCAACGACATCATCGTCGGCGACAACGGGGTGGTGACGATGAGCGCGGACGGCAAGCTGGTCGCGCAAGTGTCCTCGCTCTTGCCTGGCCTGGGTGGCGACGACACGATCCTCGCTGGCGACGGCGACAATATTTTGGTCGGCGGCTTCGGCAAGGATATGCTGGCCGGCGGCGTCGGCGTGGATCACATATTGGGCGACAACGGGGTATTCGCGTACACCGCCGGCACGAACTTGCTCGCACGTGCCTACACGAGCGATGACCTGGCAGCCGGCGCGACCGGTGACGACGACATTATTCTCACGGGCGGCGGCGTCACCGCCAACGTCGTGCTGGCAGGCTTGGGTGCGGACCGGGTGAATGCGCCAGGCCGCACTGGTCGTATCGAGCCGACCGGCCCGGCAAGCGCCGGCGACGACCTTGTGTTCGGCGACAACGGCAGCGTGACCTGGGACAGCGCAGGCGTCATCAAGACATTTACGTCCACCGAGCCGGAGCAGGGCGGCGCGGACACCATTGCCGTGGGCGATGGCGACAACGTGGTGGTCGGCGGCGTCGGCAACGACGCCATCACCGCCGGCGCGGGCAACGACATCCTGTTCGGCGACAGCGGCAGTGTGACGTATTTCGCGGAACTGGCTGCGGTGCAACTGGCAAGCGCGGAAGGCCGCGCCAGCGACGGCGACGACAGCATCGGCGCGGGCGATGGCAACAACCTGGTGGCCGGCGGTGCCGGTGCGGACACGATCACCACCGGCGTTGGGCGCGACCTGCTGTTCGGTGACGCAGGCTTGGCAAGCTGGAGCGCGCCGGGCGTGCTGCTGCAGGTGCAGACGGTGGCGCCGGCAGCGGGCGGCGACGACCGCATCACGCTCGGCGGCGGCGACAAGACCATCTTCGGTGGAACCGGCAGCGATGCCGTCACGGCGAGCGGCGCCGGTCAACGGGTCATCCTGGGCGACAACGGCCAGGTCGGCTACAACGCCGCCGGGCTGGCACTGACGATCCGTACCAGCGATACCGGCGGCGGCGCCGACCGGATCACGGTTGGCGATGGCCGCAACACCGTCCTGGGCGGCATGGGCAATGATGCGATCACGACCGGCAACGGCAGCGACATCCTCCTGGGCGACAATGGCTTGGTCGCTTTCGATGCCAGCGGCGCCATGCTGCTGTCGGTCGCGAGCATGCCTGGCCTGGGTGGCGGCGACGACGTCATCCTGGCTGGCAGCGGCGACAAGACCGTGCTGGGCGGCTTCGGCAGCGACAGCATCGTTACCGGTGCCGGCGACGACATCGTGTTCGGGGACAACGGCAAGGTCGGCTACAGCAACGGCGTGGCGACCTTGCTTGAATCGACCGACACGCTGGCCGCCAGCGGCGGCAACGACAGCATTGATGGCGGCGATGGCGCCAATGTTGCCTTCGGCGGCGTGGGCGACGACCAGGTCGTCAGCGGCGCCGGGTCAGACATTGTCTTCGGCGACAATGGCCGCGTGCGCAAGGATGGCGCCGGCTTCGCGCTCGAGGCGGCGACGGGCGATCCCGTACTCGGCGGCAGCGACAAGGTCGCTGCCGGCGGCGGGGCGGACTACGTGTTCGGCGGCGCAGGGCAAGACCAGTTAAGCGGCGGTGACGGCAACGACACGCTGTTCGGCGACGGCGGCAGCGCGTCGTTCAGCGCAGGCGGCATTCTCAAGCTGATGTCGACCGACGTCTTGTTCGGCGCCGATGACGTGCTCGACAGCGGCGCGGGCAACGATATCCTCATCGGCGGCATGGGCATGGACCACATGACCGGCAACCTGACCGACGACCTGCTGTTCGGCAGTTCCGCCGCCGTCACGCTGTCGAGCGGCATTGTCCGGAGCATCGAGGCCGATGTGCACGATGAAACGACATCTGCCCTGTTCGACTCCTTCAATGCCAGCCCGGGCGTGGCTGCCCAGGATGCCGACGCGGTGGCAATCAGCGCGCGCGCGCCTGGTTCGGCTGTCGATCTGCCGCACGGGGGCGATGCCGAGGCGAGCGAACCGCTACTCGATGCCGCGGTGTTTCGCAGGCTGTTTACGTCAAGCGCGATCACGCAGTCACGGTCGCATTCGCATGAGGAGCCGTTGCCGCCGCCGCCGCCGGCGGCGAAAGGCGATCGAGCGCCGGCGCCGGATCGCAGCCCGTCGAAGGCCGGCAAGGCAGCTGCCGGCATGCCGCTGGAGGCGCCCCGCGTGCGGGCGCCGGCGTCGAGGCAGCCACTGGTGTACGGGCTGGACCTGTCCGCTTCGTCGGCAGCGCTGGCAACGATCGAGGATCGCCAGGCGCCGGCAGGCTTGCTCGCACTGGCCGGACTGATCGCGGTCGGCAGCACGGCCGTACCAAGGGCCGGCGCAAGCGGGGTGGAAAAGCGTCGTCGCCTGATGCTGGACCCCGCCTCCATGGCTGGCACCGGTGCTGCGCCAGGCAAGGGGCCGCAAGGCGCGGGCAAAGCCCCGTAACAAGTGCGCGGCGTCGCCCCGGCGGCGCTGCGGTGGCGGAAATGAGTACGTAATAAAGTAATAAATCGTATAATGAATGTACCTTCGAGCAACAATAACTTTGCATGGCAGAACAGATGGAAAACAAGAACAGTACGGAAAGCACGATCGAAGAAAACCAGGCAATCCAGGGCGACGCCGCACCCAAGGTGATCTGGGACGACAGCAAGATGAAGACCTCGTACGCGAACGTTTGCAACGTGCTGGGCACACGCGAAGAAATCATGCTGCTGTTCGGCGCCAACCAGGCCTGGCATGGCGCCCATACGCACGTCACCGTCGCGCTGTCGGAGCGCATTGTCCTCAATCCGTACGCGGCCAAGCGGCTGTTGCTGGTGCAGGGGATCAAGGAATACGAAGCCCGCTACGGCGAACTGAAGCTCTGATCCGATCCCGCTTCTCAGGCTGACATGAACCAATCCGTCACGGACGGCGCCGCGCGCGCCGAGCCGGCTGCGCCCGTCCAGGTCGCGCAATGGCTGGCGCAGCAGTGCGCGTCGATCCCGGCAACCTTGAGTGCGGTGTTCGTGTTCGGCCCGCCCGATACGGGGCCGTATGCGCCGCTGGCATTCTGGCCCGGTGCCGAAGCCGGGGCGCCCAACCTGGCCGAGGCGGCCGAGCAGGCGCTGTCCGAGCGCAGGCCGGTGAGCGCAGAGCTGGCGTCGCGTTCATGGGCACTGGCGCTGCCGGTCGAGTTCGACGGCCACCTGCACGGCGTGCTGGCGCTCGAAGTGAGCGCGCGCGACAGCGCCGGTCTGCAGCTTGCGCTATCGCAGATGCAGGCCGGCCTGGTCTGGGTGGAGACCTGGTATCGGCGCGAGGAACGCAGCGTGACGCTCGACACCGAGGCGCGCCTGATGGCCGTGCTCGACTTGCTGGGCGCGGTGCTTGAAGAAGACTGTTTCGAGCCGGCCTGCCGCGCGCTGGTGACCGAGCTTGCCGCGCGACTGCAGTGCGACCGGGTCAGCCTGGGCGTGGTGCGCTCCGGGCATGCGCACGTCGTGGCGCTGTCGCACAGCGCGCAGATGGGCAAGCGCATGGACCTGATCCAGGCCGTCTCGGCTGCCATGGACGAGGCAATCGACCAGCGCGTCCTGATCCGTTATCCGGCCGGCGAGGGCGACGACATGGTCGTCACGCGCGACCATGAACGGCTGGCCTCGGACCATGGCAGCGGCAGCGTGCTGACGGTGCCGATGGCCGGCAGCACGGCGGCGCGCCAGCAGTTCTCCGGGGCGCTGGTGTTTGAACGGCCGGCCCGCATCGCTTTTGCGCGCGCTGACATCGACCTTGTGCAGTCGGTCGCGGCCGTCATGGCGCGCATCCTCGAACTGAAATACTTGAACGAGCGCGCGCTGCTGCTGCGCACCGCCGACGCTGCCCGCGAGCAGGTGCACCGGATGGTCGGACCGCGCTTCGTGCGGCGCAAGCTGGCCGCCGCCTTCCTGCTCGCAGCGGCCGTGTTTTTTACCTTCGCCGAGGGCAATTACCGCGTCAGCGCGCCGGCCACGCTGGAAGGCTCGGTGCGCCGCACACTGGCCGCGCCGTTTGACGGCTTCATCGCCACAGCGGCCGTGCGCGCCGGCGACACGGTGCGCGCCGGCGCCGTGCTGGCCACCCTGGACGAGCGCGAGATCGGGCTGGAACGGATGAAATGGGCCAGCCAGTACGAACAATATCTCAAGCAGCACCAGGAAGCCGTCGCCAACCATGACCGCGCCAAGTCGCAGGTCGTGCAAGCGCTCTACGAACAGGCCCAGGCGCAGGTTGCGATGCTTGATTCGCAGTTGCAGCGGGTGCGCATCACGGCGCCCTTCGACGGCGTGGTCGTCAAAGGCGACCTGTCGCGCTCGCTGGGCAGCGCCGTCAAGCGCGGTGACACCCTGTTCGAGATCACGCCGCTGGCCACCTATCGCGTCATCGTCGAAGTCGACGAGCGCGACATCGCCGACGTCGTGGCGCGCCAGGGCGGCACGCTGATCCTGTCGTCGATCACCCAAGAAAAATTTCGCTTCGTTGTCGGCAACGTGACTTCGGTGACGACGGCGCGCGAAGGGCGCAATTACTTCCGTGTCGAAGCCACGCTGGACAAGGCCATCGACCGGCTGCGCCCGGGCATGGAAGGCGTGGCCAAGATCGATGTCGCGCCGCGGCGCCTGATCTGGATCTGGACCCATCGCCTGGTCAACTGGCTGCGCCTGTTTATCTGGACCTACCAGCCGTGAGCGAGAGCCTGTTCAGCGCCTCGTGGTACCGGGTGGCCGCGCTCAAGCCGCGCCTGCGCAGCCACGCGCTGATTCACCGCCACCTGTACCGGGGCCAGATCTGGTATGTGCTGCAGGACCGCTCGAGCGGGCGATTCCATCGCTTTTCGCCAATTGCCAACGTGGTGATCGGCTTGATTGATGGCGAGCGCACGCTGGCCCAGGTGTGGGAACTGGCGTGCGAGCGGCTCGGCGACGACGTGCCGACCCAGGATGAAGTGATCGGCATGCTGGGTGCCTTGCACCGGGCCGACGTACTGCGCACCGATATTCGCCCCGACATGCAGGAACTGCAGCAGCGCCACCAGAAGCAGCAGCGCATGAAAATCAAGCAGTACCTGCAAAATCCGCTGTCGCTGCGCTTTCCGCTGTTCGATCCGGATCGCCTGCTCAGCTGGATGAATGGCGTCACGCACCACCTGTTCAGCGCGCCCGGCGCGGTTCTGTGGCTGGGATGCGCGCTGTGGGCCATGGTCACGGGCGGCCAGCACTGGGACGCGCTCACGCGCGATATCTCCGACCAGCTGCTGGCGACCGAAAACCTGGCGCTCATTGCGCTGGTGTTCCCGCTGGCGAAGATCGTCCATGAGTTCAGCCATGCCCTGGTCATCAAGGCGCGCGGCGGGCAGGTGCATGAAATGGGGGTGATGCTGCTGGTGCTGATGCCGATCCCCTACCTCGATGCCTCGGACTCGCTCGCCTTTCGCAGCAAGGCCGACCGCATGCTGGTGGGCGCCGCCGGCATGCTCGGCGAACTGGCGCTGGCGATGCTTGCGCTGCTGGTATGGGTCAATGTGGAACCGGGCCTGGTGCGGGCCCTGGCCTACAACATGATGCTGGTGGCGGGCGTCTCCACGCTGGTATTCAATGCCAATCCGCTGCTGCGCTTCGACGGCTACTACATTTTTTCCGACCTGCTCGAAATTCCCAACCTCGGGCAGCGTGCCAACGCGCACGTCGGCTATCTCGTCAAACGCCATCTGCTGCGCCTCAAGCATGCCGTGCCCGGGCAGGACGCGCCGGGCGAGCGTGCCTGGTTCGTCTCTTATGCGATCGCCTCGTTCCTGTACCGGATTTCGGTGTCGATCTCGATTGCGCTGCTCATTGCGAAGCAGTACTTCGTAATCGGCATCCTGCTGGCCATGTGGTCCGTGTATGGATCGCTGGTGCTGCCGATCGGCCGCCAGTTCCAGTACCTGTTCGCCTCGACCGACCTGCGCGGCAAACGGCTGCAGGCTGTCACCACCGTCGCGCTGCTGCTGGCTGGCGGCGCGCTCCTGATCGGCTACGTGCCGGCGCCGTCGTGGACCCGCACCGAAGGCGTGGCGCTGGCAAACGACTCGACCGGGGTGCGCGCCGCCACGGACGGCTTCATTACCGCCATGGCGGCCCAGCCCAACGAGCGCGTCAAGCGCGGCCAGGCGCTGATCGTGACGGCCGACCCGGAACTGCAGGCGCGCGCACGGATATTGCAAGCCCAGCTCGACGAACAGCTGGCGCTGTACGCCGCCGCCGTGGCCGAGCCGGTCAAGCTGAACCACATCAGGGAAGAAATTGCGCACCTGCAGGCTCGCCTGGACGACGCGCGCAAGCGCATCGGCGACCTGGTCATTCGCAGTCCCGGCGACGGCCGCTTTCTGATCGCCGACATGGGCGACGCGCCCGGCCGTTTCGTACGCCGTGGCGATAGCCTGGGACACGTGCTGGACTACCAGCACATCATGGTGCAGGTGGTGGTGCCCCAAAGCGACATCGACCTGGTGCGAAAAATGACGCGCCGCGTCGAACTGCGCATAATCGAGGACATTCCCAACTTGCTGGTCGCGCGCGTCAAGCGCGTGGTGCCGGCGGCAACGAGCGTGCTACCCGGCGAGGCGCTCGGCTCGCGCGGCGGGGGCGAACTGGCGCTTGACCCGAATACGGCCGCCGAGGGCGGCGCCAATGCGCCGTTGACGGCCGCCAACAGCGTGTTCATTTTTGAGCTGGAGCTCGATTCGCCCGACGCTACGCCGCTGCGCCATATCGGCAGCCGCATCTATGCGCGCTTCGAGCGTGAGCCCGAGCCGCTCGGCACGCAATGGTACCGTGCCGTGCGGCGCGTCTTGCTGAGCATGTTCAATGTCTGACGTTCTGCTGAACGGCACCGCGACGGGCCAGCTCTATCCCGAGCGGGCAAGCGAGCCGCCGCAGGACTGGGTCAATGAACTGGCGGCGCGCAACTGGGGCAGGGTGACGCGGGCGCTGCGTGCGCGGCGCGCCGGCAACAGCGACCTGGTGGCGCAAGTGCGCGCGTGCGAGCCTGCGCTCGCCGGCCTTGACATCGCCGCGCTGCGCGGCGCGGCGCGCGAGACGGGCCGCTTGCTGCGCCGCCACGGCTTCCGTATCGACCTGGTGGCGCGCGCGTTCGCCATTGTCAGCGCGGCCTCCGAGCGCACGCTGGGCAAGCGCCATTTCGACGTGCAATTGCTCGGCGGCTGGGTGCTGCTGCAGGGGATGGTGGCGGAGATGGAAACCGGGGAAGGCAAGACGCTCACGGCGACACTGCCCAGTTGCACTGCGGCGCTGGCGGGCATCCCGGTCCACGTCATCACCGTCAATGACTATTTGGTGAGCCGCGATGCGGAATTTACCCGGCCCATCTACGAGGCGCTGGGGCTGAGCCTGGGTGTGGTGACGGAAAAACAGACGCCGCCGCAGCGCCAGGCAGCCTACGCCTGCAATATCACTTACGGCAGCAACAAGGTCATCGTCTTCGATTACCTGCGAGACAGGATCACGCTGGCGAGCAGCAACAGCGCAATTCGCCTGCAGCTGGAAAAGCTCGGTGGCGGCGCCGCGCGCTCGTCGCGCCTGCTGCTGCGCGGCCTGAATTTCGCGATCGTGGACGAAGCCGACAGCGTGCTGGTGGACGAAGCCAGGACGCCGCTCATCATTTCGGCCCCGGTGGCGTCCGACGACCAGGAGCGCGTTGCGCGGCAAGGAATTGCGCTGGGACGCCAGTTGGCCGAAGGCGCGCATTTCACGCACGACGTCAAGGAACGCAACATTGTTCTGACGCCTGAAGGGAAAGTGCGCGTCGCCCAACTGGCTAAAGCGCTGGGCGGCATCTGGAACGGCATGCTGCGGCGCGAGGAGATGGCGACCCAGGCTCTGTCGGCGCTGAACCTGTTCGCGCTCGACGAGGATTACTTGATTCGCGATGGCGTCATCGAAATCATCGACGAAAACACCGGGCGCACGATGGCCGACCGCAGCTGGGAGCGCGGTCTGCACCAGCTGATCGAGGCCAAGGAGGGGTGTGCCGTCACCGCCCCCAAGGAACCGCTCTCGCGCATCAGCTACCAGCGTTTTTTCCGGCGCTATTTGCTGCTGTCGGGGATGACGGGAACGGCCAGCGAGGTGGCCGGCGAACTCGGTACCGTCTACGGTTTGCCGGTCGTGAAAATTCCCACCAACCTTCCCAGCCGGCGCCTCGTCAAGCCAGACCAGGTGCTGGCGACCGATGCGCAGAAATGGCGCACGATTGTCGAGCGGGTCAGGGCCGTGCATGAGCGCGGCCAGCCGGTCATGCTTGGCACGCGCACGGTCGCCGTTTCCGAGATGGCCAGCCGCCTGCTCGAGCAGGCAGGACTGGCCCATGCGGTGCTCAATGCCAAGCAGGATGGCGAGGAGGCGGGCATTGTGGCCAAAGCCGGCCACTTCCGCTGCATCACGATTGCCACCAACATGGCCGGCAGGGGAACCGACATCCACCTTGCCGAAGGCGTCGCGGCGCTGGGCGGACTGCATGTCATTCTTTCTGAACGGTATGATTCGAAGCGCATCGATCGCCAGCTCGCGGGGCGTTGCGCGCGCCAGGGCGATCCGGGCTCGGTCGAACCGATCCTGTCGCTGCAGGACGCGCTGATGTCCAGGCACGGCCGCCGGGCCGGCTTGCTGCTGGCCCGGCTCATGCACGGACTCGGCCTGGGACTGGGCGCCCGTCTCGCCGCCAGGGCAATTCGCCTGTCGCAGATATCGATCGAGCGGGCGCACTCGCGTTCGCGCAAGGCTTTGCTGAAATCGGATCAGCAGGCCAGTACAACCCTTGCCTTTTCAGGAAACCCGGAATGAAAACTGTTGCATCAATCGCGCTCGCGCTCGTACTCTCGTCCCAGGCAGTTGCGCAGGCTCCCGCGCGCGCGCCACTGGCCGCGCCCGGCGCTGCCAAGGACAGCCACAACTGCGTAGTCGAGCCATCGCTGTCGGTGAGCGTGGGCAGCCCTGTCGACGGCGTGTTGCAGAGCGTGACGGTCGACCGCGGCAGCTCGGTGGCCAAAGGCCAGGTCGTGGCACAGTTGCGCTCGGGCGTGGAAGCGGCCGCAGTAGCGCTGTCGCAGTCGCGGATCGAATTTGACAAACGCAAGGTCGAGCGCAATGAAACGCTGTTCAACAAGCAGCTGATTTCCGCGCAGGAACGCGACGAAATGGTGACCGAAGCAACCTTGCACAATGGGGAACTGAGGAAGGAGCTGGAGAACCTGAAGCTGCGCACGATCGTCAGCCCGCTCAACGGCGTCGTGGTCGAGCGGGCGCTCGGGCCTGGCGAACTGATTCGCGCCGACAGGTCGATCGTGCTGAAGCTCGCCCAGCTCAACCCCCTGAACATAGAAGTCATCACCCCGGCGGCACTGTTCGGCACCATCCGCGCCGGCATGATTGGCTCGGTAAATTTGTCGCCCTATTTTACGCAACCTTACACGGCCAAGGTCGTGGTGGTCGACAAGGTCATCGATCCCGCCAGCGGCACCTTCTGGGTGCGCTTGCAGCTGCCAAATCCCGAGAATAAAATTCCTGCTGGAATACGCTGCAGCGTTGCGTTCAAGCGCTAGCGCGGCTCCCTGGGGGCAGGTCGAGTTCTGCGTTGCACAGGTAGGCGCTGGTGATCCAGTTGCCGTGATTGACGAATTCGGGGCGCGTCTCGTAGAGGTACTTGCCGTTGGCGTCCGGGTTCCTGATGAACAGGCCGCCCGGCGCGATCTCGACCGCGTTGCCGCTGCCTTTACCCGGCTTGCCGGGGGCTTTGGCGCTGTTGGACGCGTCGCTTCGGCTGGCGTTGAGGATGGACCTGGTAGCGGAATTGCTGATGCGACCCGTCACCGTCAGGGTGATGAGCACCGTTGCCGATCTGTCGCCATCGTTGTTGACCTCGCTGGCGCATGCATGATCACGCGCCGGATTTAAGCTGTTTGAACCAGGTCTGTGGCTCCCAATCTTCCAGTGCGCAGGCGTATTCTGAAAAAGCGTGGTTCAGATCGTCATATTTTCGATACAACTGTCGCAAAGTCAGCAAGCATGCGTATTTGACGTTTTTGGAAGAGACGGGAACCGTCTAATCCGCCCTCGCCATCGAGCGCAGGGCAATCCAGAACGGTCGGTTTTTTTCACGCTTGCGCTTTTCAACTGGCTAGCCAGCTTCACCGGCAAGCGCCTCGCCAATGCCCAATAATTTTCCTTCTCCCTACTTGAAAACGCACCTTCACTGTTGGGCCAGCGCAGCGATTTGTTGTTATCCGTGTTGGTATAATTTAAATTTAGAGCCTATCTCAGTAGACCGGTTGCACGCCAAGTAATGATGCCGCAGGCGAGGTGGAGAAAGGCAAGATAGGTCTGCGCCCTTTTTTCCCACCGAACCAACAGTCGGCGAAACCGGTTCATCCAACTGTGGACGCGCTCGACCACCCAGCGTCTGGCGCGCTCGCCCGCCTCCCGTTTGAGCTGGCGCGCCTCTTCGCCCCGGCTACGAATATGTGCCGTAAAGCCGAATTCGGCGACCAGATCGCGTACCTCGTCGTAGTCATACCCTTTATCCATGCATAACCCCTGAGGCGCTGTCTCGCTTGGCATTGGCCGATTCAGTTTCAACTCTTCCAGCGTCGGTTTGACCAGCTTCATGTCGTGCCGGTTGGCGCCATCGATCACCACCGCCAAAGGTATCCCGTGCGCCTCCGTCAGCACGCTGCGTTTGACGCCGCCTTTGCCGCGATCCGTAGGATTGGGGCCGGTTTTTTTCCCCACCCAATGGGGCTTTGGTCATCGCACCGTCCATCGCCAGCCAAGACCAGTCGATGCCATCGATGGCATCGAGCGCGAGCAATCCAAGACACCAGAACTGTTCAAAGACACCAGCATCGATCCACTCCCGAAACCGGCGGTAGGCCGAACTGCTCGAACACATCCCCGTCCCGTTGAGCGAATTCCACTGCGCCCCGGTGCGCAGTACAAAAAAGATCGCGTTCATCGCTGACCGATCCGGTACGCGTGGATTGTGACCGCCTTTGATATGCGGCTTCCCTGGCGGCAAAAGCGGTGACATCTGGTCCCAGATCTCATCTGGCAATCGCCACCCATCGTCCTTCTTGAGCATGCCCATGATCGTCCTCCATGACATCGTTTCATGGACTTTGACAAGTTAGGTCGTGCACAGTTCTCTTCTACTGGGATACTCTCTTAGCGTCCCCAAAAAACCGTATTCTCGATTCTTTGCACCAATTGACGACTTTGCTAATGTCCAGGAGCGTCCGGGCAATATCAACCAAACCGCGGCGTTGGCTTTGCCTTTCCTTATCAGCATATTGAATTGCGCCGGCGCGCAGCGTCAAGCCTTATGCTTTTTTTCAGATTCATCGCCCCGGCGCAGCATTTGTGGCGTCAGCCAGCTGTCAGCGCCGCTGCCGCGCTGTCAATCGCACTTAATAAATTTTTGAGCTGGGCCGTATCGACCGGTTTGACAAAATGATGATCGAAACCAGCCTGCATGGCGTTGATCCGATCCTGCTCTTGTCCGTAGCCGGTGATTGCAATGAACACCGGAGCGGTTTCCAGCCTTGCCCGCAAGTGCCGAGCCAGCTGGTTGCCGTCCATTTCGGGCAAACCGATATCCAACAGGCACACCTGCGGCAGCATCCGTGCCGCGCTCTCCAGAGCGCGCCTGGAACTGGTTTCGATGACGACCTGATGGCCCAGCGATTCGACAAACATGGCGAGCATGTCGGCGGCATCGATATTGTCATCGACGATCAGGACCTTTAAGTCTTTGTCCGCGCATGGCGGGGCACCCGGCTCGCGCAGCGCGGCCGGCGTCTGTGCCAGGTCTGCCAAGCAGGGCAACCACACGGTAAAACGGCTGCCCTTGCCGAGTCCCTCGCTGGCGGCCAACACGCGCCCGCCGTGCAGTTCGACCAGGCTGCGCACAAGGGCAAGGCCAATCCCCAGCCCGCCCTGCGAGCGATCGGAGGCGCGTTCGCCCTGGGCGAACAGTTCGAATGACTGATCCACGAAATCGGGCGCCATGCCGGCGCCGTTATCGGTCAGCGTCAGCCGAACCTGACCGTCCGCCAGTTCGAGCGCCAGTTCGATGCTGCCACCGTCAGGTGTAAACTTGGCCGCGTTATTGAGCAGATTGGCCACGACCTGTACCAGCCGCTTCTGGTCGCCCAGCACGAAGATCGCGCTGGCATTGTTGCGAAATGAAAAATTCTGCCGGCGCTGGTCGAGCAACGGCCGAATCTGTTCGACCGCTTCGGTCACCACCCGCGCTGCGTCAAGCCGCTGCTGTTCAAGCCGCACCAGCCCGCGTGTGACCCGTGAGACGTCCAGCAGGTCGTCGATCATCCTGGTCAGGTGCTTGACCTGGCGGACGATGATCTGACTCGTCTTGCGGATATCGTCTTTGCCCATGATGTCCATGCCGAGCAGATCGGCCGCCGCGGCGATCGGCGCGAGCGGGTTGCGCAGTTCGTGCGCCAGCATGGCCAGAAATTCATCCTTGCGTAGATCCGCTTGCTGGAGTTTGTCGGCCAGTGCCTGGAGTCGGGCTTCATTGCGGACCAGCTCCTCACCGGTGGCGCGGGCGCGCGCCACGGCCGCCGTCATGAGGTGGATCACCACGCAGTCGATCAACAGGATCAGCGAAAAGAATGCCAGTGCGATCAGGTCGCCGCTGGTCATCCCGGCTTCCCCGGGCGGTTCGATGAAGTGAAACCAGGCCGCCAAGATACTCAGCAGCGCCACCATCACACCTGGCCACAGTCCGGCGACGAAGGCGGTGATCATCACGGCCGGGAAAAAGGTCAGAAACGGGAAGCCGGTGGGCGGCAGCAGCCCGATCAGGGCGAAGCGTCCACCCAGGCCAAGGCCAAACAGTGCCAGGGCGATCGCGTAGCGCACCGGCGTCGATAACGGTCTGAGCTTGGCGCCATACCAGATGTCTTGCATCAAAAACATTGAATATTTTTTAATAGTAAATAATCCGCCATCATCCTTTAATTCAAAGCCGCCGTGTTTTATTTTCTTGTAAAAATCATTTTATTAAAAGACAACTGACTTCTCAGAGCCGTAGTAAACCGCCAACGGATCACAGCGTTGCTATTTTATCTTTCTTTATTATCAATAGTTGCTGTTATCGACTTCGCGCACCGTCAGCGCAATATCGACGTACAACGGGTTGTACAAAAATAACCGAGGCATCTTTTTCCGTGACGGCTGTAAGCCTCGACAAATGCCCAAATTCAATTTACCCTGTTCTAATTGTATTTTTTCTGAGCAATAACAGAACCATTCAGGAAATAACTGAACCTGGCAAAACGCGGAGCATCTGCGTTGCGCATGAAAAACTTCTCCACGTTTAGCTCCTACTACCGAACACAGCAGCAGCCCTTACCGGCCCAAATCCTTCACAGCCAGTTCGAGGCGTCATGAATATCCGATCGCGCATTTTCCTGCTGACCGGCCTGCTGGTCAGCGTCTCCGCGCTTGCCGCCTGGGGGGTGGCAAGGCAGCAGGCCAGCGACATCGTCGACCACTGGGCGGTGCGGTACGCAGAAAAACAGGTGCTTTACGACAAGTCGCGCCTGATGCAGCCGATAGCGCAGGAGATCGCACTGGCCCGACAACTGGCCGCCTCACAGCAAATCCGCACTTGGGCCCGCAACCCGGACGACGCCGCGCTGACCCGGCATGCAGTGACCGAGATGGAAAGTTTTCGCCTCAATTTTGCTGACAAAAGCTACGCCATTGCCTTGAGCCGCAACGGCGATTATTACCACAACAATGCCAAAAATGAGTTCGCCGGCAAGCAGTTGCGCTATCGCCTGGACCCGAAGAAGCCGGCCGACCAGTGGTTCTTCGACACCATTCGCCAGCCGCGTGATTTTCTGCTCAATGTCAATCCGGATGCCAATTCGGGCGTGACCAAGCTATGGATCAATTTTTTGATCCGCGACGGCGACGACGTCCTGGGCGTTGCCAGCACCGGCATGGACCTCACCCAATTCATCCGGGTCGTGCTGGACAACGCACAACCGGGGATTCGCAGCCTGTTCGTCGACCATACAGGGGCCATTCAGTTATCCCGCGACGAACGCCAGATTGACTTTGCCAGCATCAGCAAGGGCAGCACCGAACGCAAGACGATTGCGCTGCTGTTTGACCGTGTCAGCGATCGCCACGCCATCGCTGACGCCATGAACGACCTGGCTACGCTCAAGCGCCCGGTCGCGACCCGCTTTGTTGAAATCGCGGGCAAGCCGTATCTGGCGGGCATGACCTATTTGCAACAGATCGATTGATATGAGATCACCCTGCTCGACCTGGAGGTGGTGTTGCCACTGACCAGTTTTAGCGGCATTTTTCTGGTATATGGCCTGACGCTGTTGGCGGCCCTGCTGCTGTTCAACCTGGTGCTCAGGCGCTTGGTGCTGCGCCCGCTGGCGCAACTTGAACAAGCGATTGTGCAAGTGAAGGACAGCCAATTTTCACCCGCCTCGCTGCCGGCCGGCGCCAACAACGAAATCGGTCGTCTGATGGACCACTTCAAGCACATGGCCAGCACGGTGTGGCAGGCCCGCAGCGAACTGGAACACAAGGTAAAAGAGCGTACCGAGGCGCTCGAACGCCTGACCCACACCGATCCATTGACGGAGCTGCTCAACCGGCGTGGCATGACCGAGCGCATCGACGCGGCGATCAGCCACCAACAGCGTGAAAACAGACCGTTCGGCCTGCTGCTGCTGGATCTGGATTATTTTAAGAGCATCAATGACAAACATGGCCATAGCGTCGGTGACAAGGCGCTGACAGTGCTTGCCGAACTGATCCGCGCAATAACGCGCCCCTACGACAGCGCAGCGCGCTGGGGTGGTGACGAATTTCTGATCCTGGTGCTCGACTGCGATGCCGTCACCTTGCAAGGCTTGGGAGAACGCATTTGTGCCATGGTCGCGCTGAACCGCCAATTGAGCGACCATGCCGGCAACCCCATGTCCTTCAGTGTGAGCATTGGCGGTGCCCTTGCCAGCGGCGACGACATGGAAGGCATGATCTCGAAAGCCGATCAGGGACTGTACGCGGCCAAACACGCCGGGCGCAACTGTTTCCGGCTTTTCATTCCGGCCACACAAGCGAAGCATGGCGTGGCCAGCACGTTTGCATAGTGCTGATTAGGTTTTTATTAGGTTTAGAAACCCGCAATCGAAAACGCTTCGACCTGCATCCAGCGGTTTTTTTGACTGGAATGAACTGCGACTGAACCTTGCATCAACAACGCATAAACTTATGCCCATTTTTTGTGGACAGGCCTGTGCATAAGCGGGCATAACACGCTCGCAGCCCGCTGGCAGTGCGGTTCTCCGTGCTTGTCTGCTATTTGAGCACACGAGTGCAAAGTCCCCGCCTGCATGCTCGCCGCGATGTCGAGCAGGTCGCGCGTGCTGCGCGCCAGCCGGTCCAGCCTGGTCACCGTCACCACGTCGCCGGCCCGCAGGTGATCGAGCATCCTGGCCAGCTCCGGCCGGTCGCGCCGCGTCCCGGTGATCTTTTCTGAAAAAATCCGTGTCCAGCCCGCCGCATGCAGCTCGGCCCGCTGGTTCATCAGGTCCTGCTCGCCGGTGCTGACCCTGGCATAGCCCAGCAGCAGGTGGCCGCTGACCAGGTCCAGGGTGCCGGCATCGTTCGGGTCGTGCATCGCATATCTCCGGTTCTAGTCGCCGACGCTCTTCATTGTGCGACAAAGATACGCGACACTCTCTTCTCAAGGTGAATAAGCCCGTGCTTGGCACAAAAAAAAGCCTGCTGGTGAAAGCAGGGCGTTCTCAAAAACCAAGTGCAACACCCTTTGCTGTAAGGTGCTGCCATGCCAAAAATCTACAAGCATTTGACCACCCAGGAGCGCGCCGTCGTCATGACCATGCGC
>Ga0326734_1000034_pt1 | contig 47806 bp, 46 predicted proteins | sample 15_GP2_1315_FD_207944 | JGI IMG/M metagenome (GOLD analysis project Ga0326734, IMG submission 207944) | Glacier ice microbial communities from Ngari, Tibet, China - 15_GP2_131.5 | ecosystem: Environmental > Aquatic > Freshwater > Ice > Glacier | place: China: Ngari, Tibet | collected 2018-07-18 | reverse complement strand
TTTACAAACCCCCACTGCGAGTGGGTAGGGAGAACTTCGTCTGACGATCTCAAATCACACTGACCGGGGCTGCGGCAAGCAAGGCGGCTCGCCAGAATGCCGGTTTATGAAACATTCAGGCTAGCGGCGTGCTGGCGCCTGGATTCTGGCTGAATCTACAGTTTCTCGAAGACCGCCTTGCGTACAGGCGCACGCCAGCTACAGCGAAAAATCGCCGTAGTTGGCGTTGGATGCATGGCGCATCAGCGATTGCCGCTGCCCTTGACGATGTCCTTGACATCGCCGGCCTTCTCCTGCGCTTTGCCTTCGGCTTGCTTGCCCAGACCTTCGGCTTGCTGCTTGTTGCTGCCGACGACTTTGCCGGCCCCTTCCTGAATCTTGCCGCCGATGTCTTTGGCCTTGCCTTTGACTTGGTCCTTGTTCATTTGGAACTCCATATAAAATGATTGGAATTCGTGACGATAAAAGCAATCGGAGGAATTCTCTGTTCGCCAATTAACACACCGGTTTACGCCACACACTGGCCAGCCATGGCTGCTGGTGGCGCGGCAGGTTGGGCGGCCGGTAATAGTGATGCACTGGCAAAAAATGCGCGGCGACCAGGTAATGCTGCCACGTATCGAAATCGTAATAGCTGCCATAGCGCTGGTCTTGCCAGCCTTCTTCGTTATGGCCGCGCGGATTGGAAGTGAACAGCACCCCGCCCGGTTGCAACGCCGCGTACAGCGCTTTCAATACTTTTGGCAAGGCAAGGCTGGGGACGTGGAACAGCACCGCGTTGGCGAAGATGCCGTCGAACATTGCCGGCGGAAGGTCGAGGTGGACAAAATCCTGTTGCCACACTTCGCAGCCACTATAGGCGCGCGCCATCGAAACGAACTGCGCCGCGCCGTCGACGCCGATGGCGCGGTGGCCCGGCGCGCTGAAGGTTTTCAGGTCGCGGCCCGGTCCGCAGCCAAGGTCGAGAATGGTGAACGGGGGCGTGGCGTTGATCGCGCCGAGCAGCGCCGCGACATTTTGCGACACGTCGTGATCGATGGTGCCAGCGAAGAACTGCTGGGCGTGACCGTCGTAATAGTCGAGGGTGCGGCGGGTGATGTCGTCAATATTGTCGCTGTCGGTCGTCATGGCGCTGCGCGGTGCGCGGGTAGATGTGTGGCCAGTTCATGGTGTACTAAATTTTACCAGACCCGCACGCGCTCGGCAGGCGGCAGGTACAAAGATTGCCCCGACTGAACATCGAACGCGTGGTACCAGGCGTCGATGTTGCGAAGTGTCCGGCCAGGCTTTTTGACGGTTATTTCATGTTGTCGTTTGCATGCTCCTGCGCGGTGTGGTTCATTGCAATGCGGCGCGCACTTACGGCAGCAGGCGTGACTTCAGTGCTGCGCGGATTCGGATGCCGTTGCCGACGCGCTGGGCTTCAACCAGTGCGTCGGGGCCGAAGTGCTCCTTGACGTCGTGTTCCATCCTGTCGGCGTGATTCGGATTGCTGGAACTGGCAACAATATCCGAAAATGCCTGGTTCTGGCCAATCGCATCCTGGTCTTTCATCAGCGCGTCGCGGTGGGCGACGGCGAAAGCCCAGGCCTGGTCGATGTGCTCGCTCGCGGCAACGCCTGGCACGATCATGGTCGTCAGCTGCGCCGGCAGCGTCGGCGACAAGGCCATCTGCAAGGTGCGCGCGGCCAGGGCCTCGTAGGTCGCAAGATCGGCATGGTGCCCCGCAACCGTCACACGAAGTCGATCATCGCCGGGCTCACGCCGGCCGGGTCGGCCAGGTAGCGCGCGAACCGGGCGCGGCTGAAGCCCGGCATGCACGATCAGTAAAGCCAAGTGTGCCGGATATGCAAACGCAACACACTGCACCTTGGGGCGCTGAAACGACGACATCGCAACGGCAGGATCGACGCGCCGTAGCGCGCACAAGCCGCGTTCGATATTGGAAAAAAATGGCTTATAATAATTTGCATATAACGCTACTGTTTAAAAAAATCAAAAGAACTTTTTGAGTTTTTTTCCAAATACCCTAAAGTTCACCGCCAAAGCGCCGTTATACAGGGAGACGCGGTAATCCACTCAATTTTTAGCTGGTGCAACGATGACATCCAACGAAGTGCTCTCGATGTATGAACACCTTGCCGGCCTGACAGCGAAGATGTCGCTGGCGGCGCAAGCGGGCGACTGGGTTACCTTGGGCCGGCTTGAAAACCAGTGCGCCGGCCACGCTGCCGCCGCCGCCACGGGCGTGCCTGCGCTGTCGGGCGCGCCGCGCCTGCGCAAGATTGACTTGCTCAAACAGATCATGGCCAACGACCGGGCGCTGCGCGACGTCACCGAGCCGCAGATGCACCCCGTGGAACAGGCAATGGCGGCCCACTGACGTGCGCTCGCCGCGACAAACAGCGCCCTGCGGGGCGCTTTTTTATTGGCAGGCAGGTTGTGAATGGGCGTCCGTTTTGCCGGGCGCATGAAAAAACCGCCCGCAGGCGGTTTTTCACAATTCTTGATCACAATTCTTGAGAGCGACCACCAGGTATCTCCTGGTGTCGCCTCCGGCCGGTTGCATCCGGCGTCCGCGGGCACATCGTTGGCCCGACAGACCGCTTCCGAAACAGGCGTTTATGCAACGTTCATCTGCTTGCGCGCCACGCTATCGTTGGTGGCTGCGCCAGATCCTGGCCCGGTTTTTGTGTTCTCTAAAGACCACAGAAACGAGTATAGCCGAAAAAAATAGCTCGTGTAGACAAGTTCATGCGCTTGCGCGTCGCTGCTGCAATATTATTCCAACGACAAGGATTAGCCGGCCGTGGGTTCGACCGCCGCCGGCGTTTCGGCTCCTTTGCGGCCAGGCAACAGCCGGTCCCTGACGCTGGCAATGAACCCGCCCCCGCTGCGGGCAGCGGGGATCGGGCCGGCGGCCTTGCGCTTGCGCTGCAGCAAGAACAGCAACACGCCCACCAGCGTGAACACGGTCGCGCTGGCGACGCCGATGAACAGCCACGGTGTCGCCCCGGCCGGCTTGCGGACCGGCGCACCCATCGGCGCCATAACCTGCGGCGGCGCTTTCGGCACCACGCGCGCTACCGGCACCAGCGGCGCTACCGGCACCACCGGCGTTACAGCGCCGGTCTGCACGGCGGCCGTCAGCCGCCGCACTTTTTCTTCCAGTTCGACGATCTGGACGCCGAGGGCGGCATTGTTGGCGTCCAGCGCGGCGCAGGTGCCGATCTGGGCGGCGGTAAATTGCTGCACGCACTTTGCCGGCCTGGCCGCCGGCGCCATCATCGGCGACATCGACGACATCGGCAATATTGGCCGGCGTGGCGCAATGACGACCGGCGGCGCAATCGCCACCAGCACTGGCATCGGCGCCGGCGCCGCCACCGCGGCAGCGGCCACCACCAACGGCGCCGGACGCGGATCGGGTGTGAACCACAACGTGGCCTGGCGCACCGTGCGGCGGCCGTTTTCGTTCAACTCGAAAAACAGGTGGACAAATTCCGATTCCACCAGCCTGGGCGAGGTAAGGTGCAGAAAGCGCTTGCCGTCGCGCCGGACAACCGTGATACTCAGCGCCGCCAAGGCGGGATGGATGGCGATGCTGGCGCTGCGGTACACCTCGGCGTCGGCCAGATTGGCCTGCACCGTCGCCGCCTCATTGACGATCCCGGTCAGTTCGATGTCGGCCGACAAGGGCTGGCCAACGTGGGAGCGCACCAGGGCGTCGCCGAGCTCGACCGCCTGGGCGCGCGCCGGCACCCCGCTGAGTACGCAAGCGAGCACACCAGAGAGCACCAAGGTGCTCCGCACGCGGGCCAGCCGCAAAGATCGACGTTGACGCATATAAACAAACTCTTTCAGCAAACTTCTATGGAGATGGGCGGTGGTTGTCAAGCGAGGCGCGCCTCATTGATGCTCACTGACGTTAACGCGCGTTGGAGTAAACTCTTGAGGTCTATTTACGCAAACAACAGGACGTCGCCATGGAAACCAGGATCGAACAGGACAGTTTCGGGCCCATCGAGGTCGCCGCCAACCGGCTGTGGGGCGCGCAGACCCAGCGCTCGCTCGAACACTTCCATATTTCAACGGAGCGGATGGCGCCGGAACTGATCCACGCGCTGGCCCAGGTCAAGCGCGCCGCAGCCGAAGTGAACCGTGGCCTCGGCTTGCTGGACGACGCGCCTGCCGGCGCCATCGCGAAGGCGGCCGACGAAGTGCTGGCTGGTTGCCACCCCGACGAGTTCCCGCTGGCGGTCTGGCAGACCGGCTCCGGCACCCAGACCAACATGAACATGAACGAGGTGCTGGCCAACCGCGGCTCCGAACTGATGGGGGGGACGCGCGGCGACGCCCGGCTGCTGCACCCAAACGACCAGGTCAACCTGGGGCAGTCGTCGAACGACATTTTTCCGACCGCGATGCACGTGGCCGCGGCGCTGGCGGTGGCGCGGGCGGTGTTGCCCGCGCTGGCGCAATTGCGCACCACCCTGGCGGCCAAGGCGGACCAGTTTGCCGATATCGTCAAGATCGGCCGCACCCATTTGCAGGATGCGACGCCGTTGACGCTGGGCCAGGAGTTTTCCGGCTACGTCGCTCAGCTCGACTATGCCGCGCAGCTGATTGCGGCCACCCTGCCCGGCCTGTTGCAGCTGGCCGCCGGCGGCACCGCCGTCGGCACCGGCCTGAATGCCCACCCCGAGTTCGCCACCCGGATCGCCTTTGAGCTGGCCGCGCGCACCGGTCTGGGGTTTGCCACCGCGCCGAATAAATTTGCCGCGCTGGCTGGCCACGACGCGCTGGTGGCGATGCACGGCGCGCTCAAGACGCTGGCCACGGCCTTGACAAAAATTGCCAACGACGTGCGCTGGATGGCGTCGGGGCCGCGTTCCGGACTGGGCGAAATCACCATCCCCGAAAACGAGCCGGGCAGCTCGATCATGCCGGGCAAGGTCAACCCCACCCAGTGCGAAGCGCTGACCATGCTGTGCTGCCAGGTGTTCGGCAACGACGTCGCCATCACCTTCGGCGGCGCCTCGGGCAACTTTGAACTGAACGTGTTCAAGCCGATGATCGCCCACAATTTCCTGCAAAGCGCGCGCCTGCTGGCCGACGGCATGCGCTCGTTCGATCGGCACTGCGCGCGCGGCATCGAGCCGAACCGCGATCGCATCGGCGACCTGATGGCGCGTTCGCTGATGCTGGTGACGGCGCTGGCGCCCCACATCGGCTACGATCGTGCGGCGCAGATCGCCAAACTGGCCCGGCACGATGGCGTCACGCTCAAGCAGGCGGCGCTGCAACTGGGCTTCGTCAGCGAGAGCGAGTTCGACGCCTGGATCGTGCCGCTCGAGATGACCCGGCCACAACGCGCCTGAATTTTTACGCGCCAGCCGCTACACTGTGCGCGATTTGATTACCCACCAAGCAACACGCACATTTTCCAAGGATAAGATGCAGAAACTGACTTTTGAACTGAACGGGCAATTTGTCGAGATCAACCAGTTGTTGAAATTGTCGGGGCTGGTCGACAGCGGCGGCGCCGGCAAGAACCTCGTTGCCAGCGGCGTTGTCTCGGTCGACGGCAAGAAGGAATTGCGCAAGACGGCCAAAATCCGCGCCGGCCAGACCGTCAGCCTGGGCGATGTACACATCAGCGTCATGGCTGGAAACGGCAGCGCAGATTTTTAGCGTGCGCGTTCGCGCGTTGTTCGAGTATGCGCCGCAACATCGGGAAGGAAAAACAAGGCGCGTTCGTCCCTGTCGTTTGCGTGTGCACAAATATGGACCAGCTCGCATGCTTCTATCATCAGATGTGATCAACCGGCTCAGAGGTGACTGTCATGAATAGGCCAGAAGAAAGCCCGCAAGCGCAGCAGCGACTGATCGTCGATTTGCGCCTGGTAATCGAAAACGCCGAGGAATTGCTCAAAAATACCGATCAGTACACCAGCCGGCTTTACCAGGGCGCCCGCGCCAAACTGGCGATGGCGCTGACGGCGGCGAACGAAGAACTGGCCTATTTCGAAGACGCCCAGCTCGAACGCATGATCGTCGCCACCCATCAGGCCGGCCTGGTCCATCCCGACCAGAGCGGCGAGGCGCGCGCGCTGCGCGCGTTTTCCTGAACACATTTTCCTGAGCAAATTTTCCTGAACACGTTTTATTGAGCACGTTTTACTGAGCGTGTTCAACCGGGCACGTTTTACGCGACAACTTCCACGTTCCCGGCAACGTCCGGTGCGCCCCCTTCACGACGCCATTGTCACCTGCCCGGATGCATGTTCGTCAGCACGCCCAATTGTAGCCATTGCTGCAGGTGAACAGCGACATCGAAATTGTCATCGAGTCCGAACGCGGCGTCGAGAGCGGCGCCGAAATGCTGGCCCGCCGCCAGCACCGCCAGCGCCGCGTGCGCCGCCTGGCCAAGCGACACGACTTCGGCGCGCCAGTGCGGTCGCGCCACCAGCGCAAAACCGGGCACCGCCATCGATGCCGGAAAATCGACACCGCTGCCGCTCTGGTGCGCCTGCCACAGCGCCACCACGGCCCAGTCCAGCGCGAGCAGGCTGCAGGCTGGGTGCACGTCAAAGCGCGCCGCCTCCAGCTGCTCCGGCGTGAGCGCGCCGAGGGCGGCGGCGCCAAGCCCGCTCGCGTCGGCCGCAAAACAGGCGCGGTGCAGCGCCCACTCGAGCCGCGCCATGTCTGCCAGGTAAGGATAGTCGGCGACGTGCTCGAAGCGGCCCAGGAACTGCGCGAAGCTGGCGCCGAAACGGTTGAGGTCGGCGTCGCGCGACGGGTTGGCCATGCCGTAGGCCCGCCCAAGCGCGCTGAAAAATTCGTCGCCGACCAGCTGGCTCAACACCGGATACGCCGCCGACAGCGTCTTGTCCCAGGTCGCCACCAGGTTGCCGCGATAGAGGGCAAAGGCGTGGTCGAGGGCGTCGCCACCTTCCCCTTTCAGTTGCGCCAGCAGCGGCGTGCCGGCGTCCGGCGCGAACAGGGCGGCGGCGAACGCCTGCTGGCGTGCGGCAAGTTCCGGCGGCTCCTGCGCCGACTTGCGCACCCGAGTTGCCGCGGCCGTGCGCCAGGTAAACGGCTCGGCGCTCGGGGCGGCGGCATCGACATCGGCGGCCAGCCGGTCGGCCTTGCGCGCTTCGGCCAGCAACTCGTCAAACGGCGGGATGTCGGTATCCCACTCGACCAGTGTCGGCACGCGGCCGAAGCGCGCCAGTGCGGCGCGGTACAGCGCCCACACCGGCTCGGCCACGGCGGCGCCGTGATGGTCGATCACCGCCGCTGCGGTTTCGAGGTGGCCGGCAAGGTGGATTTCGCCGACGCTGCCCGGCGCGATCGCCGCCAGCGCGGCCATCGCATCCTCGCCGTGATTGCGCTGGTTGACGTACAGGTTGTTCACATCGAGCAGCAGGCCGCAGCCGGTGCGCCGCACCAGCGCCGCCATGAACTCGGCTTCGCTCATCGCGTCGTCGCGAAAGCGCACGTAGGTCGACACGTTTTCGAGCAGGATCTGGCGCCGCAGCCGCTGCTGCACCAGGTCCACCCGGTCGGCCAGCAAATCGAGCGAGGCCGCGTTCAGCGTCAGCGGCAGCAGGTCGTTGAGGTTGCGATCCGTCACCGCGCCCCAGGCAAGGTGTTCGGAGACGAGCATCGGTTCGACCCGCTCGACCAGCGCCGCCACGCGTTCGAGGTGGAACGCGGAAAAGCCGCGCGCCGAGCCGAGGCCAAGACCGACGCCGTGCAGGCTGACACCATAGTGGCGCCGCAATTGCCGCAGCACGTGCCAATCCCAGCCGGCCTGGTCGAGATAATTCTCGGTGTGCACTTCGAGCCAGCCGACCGCCGGCCGCGCCTCGATGAATTGGCGGTAGTGCGGCGCGCGCAGGCCAACGCCGGTCGCGATCCGGGTCGGCGCCGCCACGGGCATTCTGTCCTGCCGCGCCCGACCCTTATTTCTGCGCCGTCAGCTTGCCGCCTGCCTTGGCGCAGGTGCCCTTGGCGACACGTTTCCAGTCCGCGCCGCCCATGTCGGCGGTCGACTTGCTCGCGCAGCCATGCGCACCGTCGGCGGCGGCGCAGTCGTTCTGGCCTGCCTTGGCAATGCCGAAGCATTTTTCCTGCTCCGCTTTCGGTTTGTCGGCGGCGGCGGCGGCCGTGCATACGGTGGCAAGGGCGGCGGCGATGAGGGCGTGACGTGTGTTCATGTGTAGCTCCTGGCAATGCCGGAAGTCGGCAGTCAGCCAATTTTACACTGCTTCACGCAGGCGTAAAAAAAACCCGGCGCCGCGTGCAAAAGGGCCGGGCTGGGCACCACGTGCCTTGAACGAAAGCAGAAGTTTCGATCCGTCAGGCCTTGGTGTTGATGGTGTTGCCGAGGTAGGCCGGCAGGTTCTGCGCACCCGGCATGGCGGGAATGGCGGCAAGCAGCTGCGTGGCGGTCGACTTCTGGATATCCTGCGCCTTCTTCAGCACCGCGGCACCGACCTCCTGCCGGATGCCGGTTTCGGCCATGCTGGTGGCAAGTCTGTCAATTCCTGACATATTCATGTCGTCCTCCGGTTGTTGGGCTGTTGGTCGGGCTATCGCTGATTAACGGAAACTTCGGCCAGAACTTTAGGCACCCTTTGCCAGGCGGGCGTCGAGCCAGCGCAAAACCGACGCCGGCTGGTTCAGGTCGAGCCATGCGACACTGGCGTCGACGCCGTCCGGTGGCGGCGCGTCCGACGCCACCGCGACAATGTTGCGGTCATCCGGATACAGCGCCGGCTTGCCCAGCGATGGCCGGTACACCTCCAGTTTGGCGATCGGCTCCCATTTGTAGCCTTCGACCAGGGTCAGGTCGGCCGCCGCCAAACGCGCGATGTGGCCGGCCAGCGACGCTTCATCGGCGCCGCGCAGTTCGCGCATGATCGCCACCCGGAACGGCGACGCCAGCATCACCTCCGCCGCGCCAGCCATGCGCAGCCGGGCGCTGTCCTTGTGCGGCGGCTCGAGCAGCACGTCGTGGTGGCTGTGCTTGATGACGTTGATGCGCAGGCCGCGCGCGGCAAGCCGGGCGACCAGGTATTCGAGCAGCGTGGTCTTGCCGCTGCCGGACCAGCCGACCACGCCAAGCACGCCGGCCACGCCGGCCATGTCGATTGCGGTTTCAGTAGGGGACGCGATAGCGGTATCCCTTGTAGTTCATGACGGCCGCCTTCGGCAGCAGTTTTTCAAGCACCAGGCCGGGCGCGACTTCTTCGCCTTCATGGCGCAGCGCCTTGTCGATCAGCAGCAGGCGGTCGGCCGGATTTTTCGAATACATGTAGCCGCCGAAGACCAGCGGCGGCACCGCATGCTGGATCGGTTCCGGCAGGTCGCGCAGCGACGGCAGCTGTTCGTCTTCGGGCGCGGCCGCTGGTGGCATTGGCGCCGGTATCGGTATCGGTATCGGTATCGGTATCGGCGTCGGCTTTGGCTTCGGCAGCGGGACCGACGACGGCACCACGGCCAGCGGCGGCGCCGCTGCGACTGCAGGTGGCGGCGCCGGTAGCGCAGCAGGCAGCGGCGCAGGTGCGGCCGCCTGCTGCACCGGCGTGCGCGCCGCCGGTGTCGCCGCAGGCAACTGCAACCGCCACGCCAGCACCGCCAGCGCGAGCGCCAGTACCAGTACCAGTGCCAGCGCGACGGCGGACAGCGCGCTCCAGGCTGGCAGACGACGCACCGCGTCCCTGGCCGGCGCCGCGCCGACCGGCACCGCCAGCAGGGTCGGCGCGCTGCCCAGTTGGCGTTCGGCCTGAGCCCGCTTGAGCGCTTCGAGAATATACGACATCTATCTGGCCTGCCCTTTCGCCGCCAGCAAACGTGGTTCCGTGACCCCGCCCAACTGGCTCAGGCGCATGTAGGTGCGCGGCCCGGCGACGCCGTCCGCCTTCAGGTTCTGCGCGGACTGAAAATCGCGCAGCAGTTGTTGCATGCGGCGGTCGAACGGCTGGTTCAGCGCCGGCGCCGCGATGCCGTTCAGCTGCGCCAGGCGCGCGCCGATCCAGTCGACGTCCGGCCCCACTTCGCCGGCCGTCACTGCGTCGCGAAAGCCGCGCGGCGCCGACCACAGCGTGGTGTAGGCGCCGTCGAAGCGCGCGGCGAGCGCCGCCACGCTCAGGGCCTGCGATGTGCCGTTGACGCGCAGCGTCGCCGTGGTGTCGTCCAGCCCGCTCAGCACCACGTAGGCAACTTGCTGGCCGTCACGCAGCGTCAGGATGGCCGGACGGTCGAGCAGGCGCAGTTCGTACAGCCCGCCCTTGCCCTGGTAGCAATGCAGGTTCCGTTTGCGCGCGGCCTGGCATGGCGCGCCGGGCGCCAGCGGCGCGCCCCACAAGCCGGCCAGGTCGCGCAGCGCGTCGTCGGCGCTGGCATAGGCAGGCGTCGCCGCGGGCGGCGGCGGCGCCATTTTCATCGGCTGCGGCGTCACCGGCGCCGGCCTGGCCTGCGCCGTCGCCGGCGCGGCGGCGTCGCGCGGCAGCAGTTGCCAGGCCGCCGCGCCGCCACCCGCGGCGATCGCCAGCAGCACGCCGGCGGCCAGCGGCCAGCGCAATGCCGATGGTGCCGAAAATGCCGAAAACGACGAAAACGACGAAGATACCGGCGCGCCGAACACTTCGGCCGCGGCGCGGCGCAAAATTGCCGGCGTCACCACGCTGGCGGCTTCAACGTAGGCGCCGAGCAGCGCGCGGTCGCACAACAGGTTGATCCTGCGCGGCACGCCCTTGGTCACCCGGTACACCTGTTTGACTAGCGGGAGCGGGAATAAAGCGGCGGCCCCTGCCCCCGCGACCGCCAGCCGGTGCGCAATATAGCTGGCGGTTTCAAGCTCGGTCAGCGAACCCAGGTGGTAGCGGGCGATGACGCGCTGGGCCAGCTGTTCGAGTTCGGGCCGCGCCAGCATCGCGCGCAATTCCGGCTGGCCGATCAGGATAATCTGCAGCAGCTTGCGCTCGCTCGTCTCTAGGTTGGTCAGCAGGCGCAGTTGTTCGAGCACGTCGGCCGACAGGTTCTGCGCCTCGTCGATGACGAGCACATTGTTGTTGCCCCCGGCGTGGCTGGCCAGCAGGTAACCGTTGATGGCGTCGACGTAGGTCTTGACGGAAGCTACGCCAGCTCCGGCAGGGGCCGGCTGGAGCGTTATTTGAAATTCGTCGCAGATCGACAGCAGCAACTCTTGCACCGACAGCTTCGGGTTGAAGATGTAGGCCAGCTTGCAGTCGGGCGGAAGCTGTTCGATGAAGCAGCGGCACACGGTCGTCTTGCCGGTGCCGATTTCGCCCGTCAGCAAAACGACACCGCCGCCGCTGCCGATGCCGTACAGCAAGTGCGCCAGCGCTTCGCGATGGCGTTCGCTCATGAACAGGTAGCGCGGGTCGGGCGCGATCGAAAACGGCGGCTGCCGCAGGCTGAAGTATCGGGTGTACATGGATGGGATGGGATGGGCCGCTCTAGCGCGCCACCGGCAACGGCTTGTACTTCGCGCAGAATATCTTCGCGTTGTCGCTGAAGTGGACGATCTGGCTGCCGGGCGCCGATGCGCGCACCGGGTAGGTCGAACCGTCGAGCACGCGGTGGCGCACGCCGACGGCGGCGCGGATGGCTTCGTCGAGCTTGTCCGGCGCGCCCAGCGTAACCGCGCCGATGAATACCAATTCGCTGGTGTCGTCGCTGACAAGAACATCGGTGACCTGGGTGCCCCACAAGGTGGCGTCGGCCTTGAACCACCAAGCGCCGCCCTCATGCTTGTACGGCGGGCCGAACGCGCTCGACAAATAGGCATGAAAATAGGCGTTGTCCAGATGGCTGCGACACAGCAGCGCATTGCCGATCACCGGGCCGAAGGTGGACGGCGCCGCGCTGGCGACAGTAACGACAGGCGCGCACAGGCACAGCAGTGCGCAAGCGCAAGCCGCGCGCGCTGCCGACCGTCGCGCCAGGCCGTTCAACCGGCGCATCGGGTTTCCCGCACCTGGCCGCTCAGTGTCACTTTTGCCGCGACCCGGCTAGCGCGCGCGCTCTTCCTTCTTGACCTTCTTGGCTTCCTTTTTTTCCTTCATGGTTTTGGCCGGCTCTTTCTTGGTTTCCTTCTTGTTGTCTTGTGCTTTGGTCATTGAAGCCTCCTTGATGTGGGTGTTGGATCGTACGTGCGGTCTGCTGACGAGCGTGCATTATGACACCGGCCGCGCGCCGGCGGTGCGCAAGGCGTCGGCGTGCGCCGCAAGCGTCATCGACAGCGCCATCAAAAACCGGGGACGGCAGGGGTCGCCGCCGGCGGCTGGCGAACGGCCGGCGTTACGGGCAAATAATCTGCTGCGTGCGCATGCGCATGCGCCGATCATGCAATGTCTTGGTGCGCGCGCAAGCGCATGCGCAATCCGGCCGGCGACATCACAAACGCCATCCACTCCACGGCTTCTTTGCCGTGCGGCGTGTCGATCGACGCGATGGCGAAGCGCGCCAACAGCATCGCCATCGCGACCTTTATTTCGAGCAGCGCAAGATAGCGTCCCGGACAGGTGCGCGCGCCGGCGCCGAATGGCGTGCCGATGCCCTTCCCGGCGCCGGCCGCGCCGTCCTCGAGCCAGCGCTCGGGCGCGAACCGTGCGGCATTCGGCACGTGCGCCTCATCGACGCTGTCGTGGCGCAGCACGCACCACACCATGCCGCCCTGCGGCAAAAGAACGTCGGCCACCGTCGTCGCGCGCAGCGCTTCGAGCGGCATGAACGGCGCCACCGGCTTGAGCCGCATGGTTTCCTGCACGCAGGCGTCAAGGTAGTCGAGCGCATCCATCTGATGGATGGTAAAGGCGGCGGGGTCGGGGGCGATGCGCCGCACTTCGTCCTGCGCGCGCCGCATCGATTCCGGGTGGCGCTGCAGCAGGTACAGCATCCACGCCAGCGTATTGGCGGTGGTGTCTTCACCGGCCAGCAGCATGGTCGACACGTTGCCCGCCACGGCGCGGTCATCGACGCCGCTGCCGCCCTGGCCGGCTGCGCTGATCATCGCTTCGAGCAGATTGTTCGCTTGTTCGCGCCGCGCCGGCGCATGCGCCATGCGGGCGCGGGCGGTGGCGATCAGCGTCTCGATGGCGCTATGCAAGGCAGCAACGCTGCGCTCCAGGCGGCGGTCGACCGGCAGCCTGACATGGCGCCAATACGGAATCGGGGAAAAGCTGCGCCGCGCCACCCCCGCCATGATGATGTCGAGATGGCGCTGAACGATGTCCTCGCCGCCGTCGATGGTATTGACTTCGGTGCCGAAGGCCAGACCGGCGATGATGTCGACCGTGTAGCGCTTCAGGTCGTCCGTCAGTTCGATCGCGCGTCCGTCCTGGGCCGCCGCCGCCCAGCGCCGCTGCAGGCGTTGCGCCACCGCCAGCAGGGCGGGGAAATACGCCTTGATCGCAGTTGGCGCAAAACCGGCCATCGCCATGCGGCGCTGATCGCGCCACTCGGTGCCTTCGGCCAGGAACAGGCCGGGTGCGCCGCCCAGTTCCTCCGACACGCGCGCCGTCACGGCGGGGCGCCGAAAGCCATCCGGCCGGTCGCGCAAGATGGCGGCAACGAGCTTGTGATCGGCGACCACCAGCACCGGCGTGCGCCCGATCGTGAAGCGAAACAGCGGACCGTAAAGGCGGCACCAGCGCTCGACATCCTGGTGGATGCGGGTTGCCCTCAGTTGCAGCAGGTTACCCACCAGCGGCCAGGCGCGCGGCCCCGGCAGGTCGGCGACGCGGCGCAAGACCTGCGCCGCGTCGCGTCGCGCGTCAGGCGATTTCGAGACGTTTTCCATCGGCGTGTCCTGTCGATCCGGCGGCGTCATTCTGACGCGCGCCACACATGCGTGCATTGGTGTTCCTGTTGCAGATTACGCATTGAAGACGATCTTGTCTACTGGATAAGATATTTTGCGCACCCCGGCCAGCCGGTAAGGGGCAAGGCATTCGGGTATAGTGCAGGCAGCTTCGGGCAACGCTTCAGGCAATTTCAGTCAACTCCAGGCAGTGCACGGCAACCATCACGCAAAAGAGCAAAAAGAGCACATGATCGAATACCTCATCGGCGTCGACGGCGGCGGCAGCGGCACGCGCGTGCGACTGGCGCGCGCTGACGGCACCGAACTGGCGCAAGGACAGAGCGGGCCTTCGAGCCTGGCGCACGGCGTCGGCCGCGCATGGGATGCCATCGGCGACGCCGTCAGGAAGGCGTTTGCGCAGGCCGGCATCGTGCCGGCGCCAACCAACGCGCTGGCGATCGGCCTCGGCCTGGCGGGCGTGCACAACCCGCTGTGGGCCGCCCAATTCAGCGCCCTGGACCCGGGCTACGGCGCGCTGCAGCTCGCAACCGACGGCTACACCACCCTGCTGGGCGCCCATGGCGGCGCGCCGGGCGCGATCGTCGCCATCGGCACCGGCAGCGTCGGCCAGGCCCTGCTGCCCGGCGGCGAGCAGCGCGAAGTCGGCGGCTGGGGTTTTCCCGCCGGCGACGAAGCGAGCGGCGGCTGGATCGGCCTGCGCGCCATCGGCCACATCGAACGGGTGCTGGACGGGCGCAGAAGCGCCAGCGCGTTTGCGCAAGCGCTCATCGACGCCTGCGGCGGCGGACGCGCGGCGATCCAGCTCTGGCTCGGCCAGGCCAACCAGACCAGTTATGCGCAACTGGCGCCGATCGTCTTCCACCATGCCGCCGGCGACGCCACCGCCCGCGCCTTGCTGCTTGAGGCCGGCGTCGAAGTGGCCGCCATCGCCCGCGCGCTCGACCCTTCCGGCACGCTGCCGCTGGCGTTGTGCGGCGGCCTTGCCGCGCCGCTGCGTCCCTATTTGCCGCCCGACCTGCTGGCGCGCTGCCGGGCGCCGCACGGCGACGCCGCCAGCGGCGCGCTGCGCATGATCGCGCTGCATGTCCGGCAACCGAAGGAGCCACTTTGACGAGCACAGCCACCATGAGCGCAGCCACGATAAGCACAGCAATCCTGGGCAACATCCTGACGCCGGCCGGCTGGGTCCATGGCGCAATCCGCTTCGGCGAGCGCATCACCGCAATCGACGCCGGCGCAGCAAGCACCAGCGACCCCGCCCTCAATGGCGACGACTTCATCCTGCCCGGCTTCATCGACCTGCACGTGCACGGCGGCGGCGGACGCGACGTGATGGAAGGCGGCGACGCGCCGCACGTGATCGCGGCGCTGCACGCCAGGCACGGCACCACCAGCCTGCTGGCGACGACGATGACGGCGCCGCCGGAAGACATCCTGGTCGCCTTGAAGGCGATCGGCGCCGCCTGCGCCGATCGCCGGCCGAACGCCGCGCGCATTCTCGGCGTGCACCTGGAAGGGCCGTACATCCATCCCGGCAAGCTCGGCGCCCAGCCGGCCTACGCCCGCTCGGCCACGCTGGCCGAGGTGCGGGAGCTGCAAACCCACGCGCCGCTGCGCCTGATCACGGTGGCGCCGGAAATGAACGGCCACCTGGCGCTGGTGCGCGCGCTCACCGACGCCGGCATCCGCGTGCAGATCGGCCATACCACCGGGTCGTACGACGACGGCGTCGCCGCGCTGGCGCATGGCGCAGCCGGTTTCACCCACCTGTTCAACGCCATGAACCCGCTGCACCACCGCGCGCCGGGCATGGTCGGCGCCGCGCTGGCGCACGCCGAATACGCCGAGATCATCCCCGACCTGCTGCACGTGCATCCGGGCGCGATCAAGGTGGCGCTGCGGGCGATCCCGCGCCTGTACTGCGTCACCGATTCGACCGCCGCCACCGGCATGCCGGACGGCGACTACATGCTGGGCCGCCAGCTGGTCCACAAATGCGGCGGCGGCGTGCGCCTGGCCGACGGCACGCTGGCCGGCAGCACGCTGACGATGGACCAGGCGCTGCGCAACCTGGTCGGCCTCGGCCTCGACCTGGCCGACGCCTCGCAACGGGTGTCGACCAACGCCGCCGACTACCTGGGCGAAGCGCAGCGTGGCCGCTTGTCTGCCGGCTGCTTTGCCGACATCGTCGTGCTCGACCGCGACCTGCGCATCAAGGCGGTGTATATCGAGGGAGCAGCCTGTGACGTCACGGATGATTGAAGAAGCCGTGTCGGCCGCCGACTGCGTGGCGCGGCAATTGTCGCAAGACGCCGACGCTTACGTTGACCTTGGCCGCACCCTGCGCGCCACCAACTTCAACACGGTACTGACGGTGGCGCGCGGCAGTTCCGACCATGCCGCCAGTTACTGCGCCTACCTGATCATGGCGCGCCTGGGCCGCGTCGTCGCCTCGCTGCCGATGTCGCTGGTGACCTTGTACAAGTCGCCTCTGGTCACGCGCAACACCTTGACGATTGCCATTTCGCAGTCGGGCCAGAGCCCGGACGTGATCGCGCCGATCCGTTATTTTCGCGACGGCGGCGCCACCACCGTGGCGCTGGTCAACGACATCGCGTCGCCGCTGGCGCTGGCCGCCGAATGGGTGCTGCCGCTGCACGCCGGCCAGGAGCTGAGCGTGGCCGCCACCAAGAGTTTTATTGCCAGCCTGGTGGCCGGCGCCCGCCTGGTGGCGCACTGGCAGAGCGACCCGCGCCTGACCGACAGCCTGGCCGCCTTGCCCGAGGCGCTGGAAGCGGCCGCGCGCGCCGACTGGTCGGCGGCGCTCGAGGTGCTGGCGCCGGCCCGCACCATCATGGTCGTCGGCCGCGGCATCAGTTTTCCGATCGCGCTCGAAGCGGCGCTCAAGTTGAAGGAAACATCAACGCTGCACGCCGAAGCTTTCAGCGGCGCCGAGATCCGCCACGGCCCGATGGCGCTGGTCGACGCCGGCTACCCGCTGCTGATCTTTGCCACGCGCGGCCCGGCCCAGGCGTCCCTGGTGCAGCTGGCAAGCGAGATGCGCGCGTGCGGCGCGCATGTGCTGCTGGCCGCGCCCGCGAATGTCGCCGAACGCGATCTGACGTTGCCGCTCGCCGCCACGCCCGACCTCGACCCGATCGTCGCCGTGCAGGCGTTTTACGTGATGGCGGCGCAGCTGGCCGAAGCACGCGGCATCGATCCGGACCGCCCGCGCCACCTCAGCAAAGTCACCCGGACCAACTAAAAACTCAGCATGAACAACTCCAGACAACTCGCCGGCCAGCTGATCATGGTGCGTGTGACCGGCACCGGACTCGATGCCGCGCAAGCCGCCTTTTTGAACGACAACGGCATCCGCGCCGTTTGCCTGTTCCGCCAGAACATGGTGGACGCCGCCCAGCTGGCGCGGCTGAACGCCGATTTGCGCGCGCTGATGAAAGCCGAGGCGCTGATTGCCCTCGACCAGGAAGGCGGCGCCGTGGTGCGCACGACATGGGTGCCGGCGCCGCCGTCGGCGATGGCGCTTGGCGCCGCCGACGACGTCGACCTGGCGCGGGCAATTGGCGCGGCGGTGGCGCGCGCGGTCAAATCGCTCGGCTTCAACTGGAACTTTGCGCCCGTGCTGGACTTGAACAACAACCCGCACAACCCGGTCATCGCCGAGCGCTCGTTCGGCGCCGATCCGATCCGCGCCACCGCGCTGGCGATGGCGTGGATGGCCGGCAGCCAGGCCGAAGGCGTGGCGTGCTGCGTCAAGCACTTCCCCGGCCACGGCGACACCAGCGTCGACTCGCACCGCGACCTGCCGACGGTCGACAAGCCGCTGGCCGAACTGGCGCGGTGCGAATTTGCGCCGTTTCGCCTGGCCGCCGCCAGCGCGCCGGCGATGATGACGGCGCACATCCTCTACCCGGTGCTCGACGCCGAATTGCCGGCCACGCTGTCGCGCACCATTTTGACGGGCCTGTTGCGCCAACAGTGGCAGTACCGCGGCGTGGTGATCACCGACGCGATGGACATGCACGCCATCGCCCACCGCTACGGCGCCGGCCACGCCGCCGTCATGGCGCTGGCGGCCGGCGCCGACATGGTGATGGCGCTGGGCAGCGTCGCCATCCAGCAAGAGACGATTGCCGCCATCGCCGCCGCCATCGACGACGGCACGCTGGCAATGGCCGACGTCGAAGCCAAGCTGGCGCGGCTGGCGGCGCTGGCGCGCAACTACCCGTGCCAGGCGCCCGCGGCCAACGTCAGCCACGCGCAGTGTGACGACGCCGGCGCGCGCGCGCTGATGCTGGACGCCTGGCGGCGCGGCCTGACCGTGCGCGGCGCCGCCCGCCGCCCGCCCTCTGGCGCGCGGGTGCGCCTCGTGGTACGCCAGGACGCCGTCGGCGACGGCGTTTCCGAGGCAGGCGTGCCGGCTTGCGCGGTGGCAGCGGCACTGGCCCGCTTGTACGACGTCGACAGCGTGACCTTCGAGGACGCCGAGCGCTTCGCCTGGAACGCCCTGCCGGACGACGGCCGCTTCACCATCCTGGCGTCGACGTCGCGGCTGCGCTACGGGCCGCACGCGCGCGCCACCTGGAAGCCGGATTTGCACCTGGCCTTGTGGAACCCGTACCAGGCGCTCGACATCGCGGCGCCGGCGCTGATCACCTACGGTTTCGCCGCACCCGCGCTGGACGCCGTGATCGCCTGGCTCGACGGCAGCCTGGAGGCGCGCGGACGCTGCCCGGTGCCGGGCTTTTGAGCGCGCGGCAGTGACGCGCAATTGCAGAGTGGGTTTTAGCGGTTTATGGGACAATATGCGCTGGCCTGACCGAGCTGCCGACACGCCAGGTGCACGCATCTTGCCGCGCGCGCGTTGTGATCAGCCTGGACGCATTTTTTGTCACTGATTGATTGAAGGGTTTTCCATGTTCCAATTCCGCCTCGCCCGCATCAGCCTGATGCTGGCCGCAATCGGCCTGAACGCAGCACCCGCGCTGATGACGGCTGCCCACGCGCAAAAGGCGGCCGCACCGGCAGCCGCCGTGGCCCCACCTGCCGAAACCGTCCGCCCGGAGCTGTTCAAGCTGCTCGATCCGGCAGCAGTCAAGCAATTGATGGCGGAAAAAAAGTATGCCGACGTCCAGGCCCGCCTGGTCCAGGCCGACGCCGTCGCGGCGAAAACCCCGTACGAAACCTACGTCATCGACCGCATGAAGGTCGCGCTCGGCGTGGCGACCGGCAACGACGCGATGGCGATGGCCGCCCTCGAGGCCGTCATCAACACCGACCGCCTGCAAGGCCAGGAACAAGGCAATTTTATCCTGACACTGGGCAATTTTTACTACAACGCCAAGAATTACCCGAAGGCGATCGAGTGGTTCAAGCGCTACCAGAAGGACAGCCCGACGCCGCAAAAAGCGCGCGCCGTGATCATCCGTTCCTACTACCTGAGCGGGGATTACGCCACTGCCAAGACAGAACTGGTGGCCGAGATCGCCGACCATGAAAAAGCCGGCCAGGCGCCCTCGCTCGAAGAACTGCGCCTGCTCGCCAGTGCCGCCGCCAAGCTGAAAGACAACCCGACCTACCTGATGGCGATGGAAAAACTGGTGGCGCTGTACCCGAGCGACGAATACTGGACCGACCTGCTGCACCGCATGCAGAACAAACCTGGCTTCAACCGCGCCCATGAGCTCGATGCACTGCGGCTGCAGGCCGTGGCGGTGAAGGCGATGGCGCCGGAAGAGTATGTCGAAATGGCCGAGCTGGATTTGGCCGCCGGCTTTCCGACCGAAGCGAAAAAAGTGCTCGACGCCGGTTTTGCCAACGGCGTGCTGGGCACCGGTGCAAACGCGGCCAAGCACCAGCAGCTGCGCGACAAGGCTGCCAAGGGCGCGGCCGACGACGCCAAAAACATCGCCAGCGGCGAAGCGGGCGCCGCCAGGTCAAAGGATGGGGCCGGCCTGGTCAACCTGGGTTACGCATACGTCACGATGGATCAGTTCGACAAGGGCATTCCGCTGATGGAACAGGGCATCGCCAAAGGCGTCGCCAAGAAAGGCGACGGCTACAAGCTGCGCCTGGGCATGGCGTACGCCAAAGCCGGCCGCAAGGCCGAAGCGGTCAAGACGCTCGAATCGGTCACGGGCGATGACGGCCTGGCCGACCTGGCCCGCTACGCAATCCTGTGGGTGAACCGCTCGGCCGCGCCGGCGGCCGCGCCAGTCGTCAAATAAATCGGCGCCACCTCATTGCAAAAGGCGGGTACGGACCAGGGTCCGGCCCGCCTTTTTTCATGCCGCGGCGGTGGCAGTCGCAGTGGCAGTGACAGTTCGGCCCCCAAGGTTAGCTGGCGTACATAAGCGGCGCCCCATTTCGCCGATACTGCAAGTCGATTCCGCGAGAAAGGCTGACCATGACTACCGTACGCAAAGGACAAGCGCCCGCCAAGCTCGAGCGCAATGAATTTCACTTGGTGTTCTGCCGTTCGTTCATGGACCCGGCTTTCGATCAAGTCGGCAGCGCGCTGGCGGCAGTCGAGGAAGTCGCCTGGAACAATTACAGCAATTCGCACAAGTCGCCCGTCACGGCCAAGGCCGGCCCCGGTTTCGCCGATCCCGATTACGACTTGTCGGTCGAATGGAAAGACACCCGCGACCGGCTGCTGGCGGCCGAGTCGGTGCAGAAGGACCCGGCCACACGCTCGCGCGTGCTGCTCATTAGCGGCGCCGCCCGCAACGACGGCAGCTGCCCGGGCGAGATGTCGAAAACCTACCGCATGACGGTGCTGGCGCGCGACGTGCTCGAGGCGCAAGGCATCGAAGTCGACGTGCTGGACCTGAGTTTGCTGACGTCCGATTACGACCGCCACATCCATCCCTGCAAAGCGTGCGTGTCGACCGCGATGCCCTTGTGCCACTGGCCGTGCAGCTGCTACCCGAACCACGCGCTGCACCAGACCAACGACTGGATGAAGGAGATCTACGAAAAGTGGGTCGCCGCGCATGGCATCCTGATTGTCACGCCGGTGTACTGGTACCAGACGCCGGCTGTGCTCAAGCTGATGATCGACCGGCTGGTGTGCGCCGACGGCGGCAATCCGGATCCGACCACGACGCATGGCAAGAATGCGGAGCAAGCGAAAGCGCTGGAGCTGGCCGGGTGGGACTATCCGAAGCACCTGGCCGACCGCGCGTACGGGCTGGTCGTGCACGGCGACGTCGCCGGCATCGAAGGCACGCGGCGCGGCTTGTCCGACTGGCTCGACTGGATGGGATTGATCGATGCCGGCAGCATGGCGCGGCTCGATCGCTACGTCGGCTACTTCGAATCGTACGCCGAAAGTCACGACGTGATGGACCGCGACCTCAATTTCCAGGAAGAGGTGCGCAACGTCGCGCGCGCGCTCGGCATGGCGGTCGGCGAAGCGCGCGCCGGGCGGCTGTCGGCGCCGAATCGCGCTCTGCGCTCGCCGCGGCCGAAGTAAAACCCGGCCGAAATAAAATCCCGGCGTTCAGATCGCCGTCAGGCCGCCGTCGACCACCAACTGGTGACCGGTGACGAACGAGGCCTCGTCAGAGCACAGCCACAGCGCCGCATTGGCAATTTCAGCTGCTTCGCCGAAGCGCCCGATCGGGTGCAGGTTGCGCAGTTGCTTCTCGCGCGCCGGCCCGCGCTCGAGCGCGCGCGCCAGCATCGGCGTATTGACCACGCCGGGGCACACGCTGTTGACGCGGATCCCGGCGCGTCCATATTCGGCCGCCGCAGACTTGGTCATGCCGACCACGGCATGCTTGCTGGCGGCGTAGATTGCCTGTGTCGGCGCGCCCACCAGCCCGGCCATCGACGCCGTGTTGACGATCGCCCCGCCGCCCTGCTTGAGCATCTGGCGGATTTCGTACTTCATGCACAGCCAGGCGCCCTTGACGTTGACGTTCATGATGCGGTCGAACAGCGCCTCGTCGCCATCGGCCAGCAGCAGGTGCTCTTCGTCGATGCCGGCATTGTTGAAGGCGCAGTCGAGACGTCCGAAATACGACACCGTCTTGTTGATCAACGCTTCGACTTCGGCGTCGCGCGTCACATTCGCATGCACGAACAGGGCCTTGCCGCCGGCTTCGACAATCATCGCCGCCGTCGCGTGGCCGCCATCGACCGACAGGTCCGCCACCACCACGCTGGCGCCGGCGCGTCCGAAAGCGAGCGCGGTGGCGCGGCCGATACCGCCCGCCGCACCCGTTACCAATACCACTTTGCCTTCGAAAGACCCATCCCGCTGCTGCTTGTTCTTGCCGACCATTACGCGCTCCATTGTTGATCAAAAGCAGTCTTTACTGCCATATAGCAACATGATACCCGATGTGGGCAGGGGCTCAAACAGCGGATCAAGCGCCAGGCCGGTTTCTGATGCCGGAAACAACATCAATGTGGCCCGGGTGTTGCTTTTTGCTGGTCGCCGGCCATGACCACGCTCAGCTGCGCCGGGTCGATCGCCTTGCGAAAGGCCGCGTTCATCTGCGCCAGGGTGACGGCGGCCAGCTTTTGTTCGAACTGGCGCGACCATTCGAACGTCTTGCCGCGGTACAGGTAGCCGGTCCAGCCGGCGGCCAGCACGGCGTCGTCCGCGCGGTTCTGCATGCGCTGCTGCTGCATGCCCGACTTGGCGCCGGCCAGTTCGGCTTGCGTGAAGCCGCGTTGCACCGCGCGCGCCAGTTCCTCGCGTACCGCGGCATCGAGTTTGCGCAGGTTTTGCGGCGCCGCGATGGCGCTGATGGCAAACATGCCGGCGCGGTCGAGCTCGCCCGCTGCCAGCTGCGAGCCGCCGCCATACGACAAGCCGTCGCGCTGGCGGATGCGGTCCATCAGGCGCGACTTCAGGCCGCCTTCGCCGAACACGTAATTGGCCAGCATCAGGGCCGGGTAATCGGCGTCTTCGATGTTCAAATCGAGGTTCAGGCGCGCCGTATAGAAGCCGTTCTCCTTGTCGGGCGTGTCGAGCACCTTGCGCATCGGCGCGATCTGCTCGTGCCGGCGCAGCAGCGGCGCCACATGGGCCGGGGCTTGCCAAGTGCCGAACAACGCGTCGATCAGCGGCGCGATGGCGCTGGCGTCGAAATCGCCGACGATTGCCAGTTCGGCCGGCGCGGCGCCATAGAACTCGCTGTGGAAAGCCTTGATCTGCTCGAGCGTGGCGGCGCGCGTGTCGGCGATGTCCTCTTCGATGGTGGTCTCGGCGCGCGGGTCGCCGCGCGGCCAGGTGTTGAAGTGCCCGGCCAGCGCGCGCGACGCCACCGTTTGCGGTTCGCTGCGGCCCGATTCGATGCCGACCAGCGCCTGCTGGCGCAACTGCTCGAATTCGGCCGCCGGAAAGGCCGGCTCCTTGAGCACGTGCGCAACCAGCTTGAGCGCCTCGGCCAGGTTGGCACGGGTGGTCTCGAACCGGTACGGGCCGCCCGCGATGCGCAGCTTGTCGAAAGCGTCGGCCAGCGCGATGCGGTCGTATTTTGTCGAGCCGCGCATCAGCATTGCGGCAGTCAATGCCGGCACGGCGCCCTTGCCGAACAGGTTTTTCTCGTCGCCGAAGTGCTGCTCGAAGGCCACCGAGACCGCCTCGCCGCGGTTCTTCTTCGGCAGCAGCGCCAGCTTGATCCCGCCCACCGTCAGCAGCGTGGTGCGACGCATGATGTTGTCCTGGCTCGGCTCGAAGTCTTCCGACACCAGCGCGGCGGCGCGCGGCCTGAAGTTCTCCAGCAGGCTTGCCACGCTCGGCGCTTGCGGAATGACGGCGCGCTCTGGCGCGTCGTCGGGCACAAACACGCCGGTCACCCGGTTGTCGCGCCGCAGGTAGCGCGCCGACACCTTGGCGACATCGTCGGCGCTGATGGAGGCGAGCCGCTCGCGCCCGACGAAGTACAGCCGCCAGTCGCCCAGCGCGATCGCCTCCGACAGCGCCACGCCAACCCGCTGCGGGTCGTTCAGGCGCTTGTCGATCTCGTTGCCGAGGTTGCGGCGCACCCGCTCCATCTCTTCAGGCGTGGGCGGATGGCGCGCAAAGTCCTCGATTGCCGCCGTCATTGCCGCCCGCACCGGCTCGATCGGCTCGCCCTTTTTGACCACCGCGCCGAACAGCTGCATGCCGGGCGCGTAGCCGGTCTGGCCGAAGCCGAACACGTCGCTCGCTTTGCCGCTGTCGATCAAGAGCTTGTGCAGGCGCGCGGCCGGGCCGTTGGCGAGGATGTCGGAGGCAAACACCAGCACGTCGCTGTCGTCGTGCAGCGCCGACGACGCCTTGTAGCCGAGGGCAACGATCTGCACGTCGCCCTGGCGCCGCACAACGAAATCGCGCTCGCCGTCCTGGGTCGGCTCGACCGTCCAGAACTTCGGCAGCGTGCGCGTGGGCTTCGCAATCGCGCCGAATTTTTCAGCGATGAACGCGAGCGTTCTGGCCGGATCGAATTTGCCGGCCACCAGCAGCACCGCGTTGTCCGGCTGGTACCAGGTGCGGTAGAACGCCTGCAGGTTGCCGATGCCGACGTTCTCGATGTCGCTGCGGTTGCCGATGGTCGAGCGGCCGTAGCTGTGCCAGTCGTAGGCAATGCTTTGCATGCGCTTGAACAGCACCGAGCTGGGCGAATTTTCGCCGCTCTCGTACTCGTTGCGCACCACCGTCATTTCCGAATCGAGGTCTTTTTTGGCGATCAAGGAATTGACCATGCGGTCCGCTTCCATCTGCAGCGCCCAGTCCAGGTTCGACAGGCCGGCCGCCGGCGCGCCGGCCTGGAACACCTGGTAATAATTGGTGCGGTCGAGCGAGGTGGTGCCGTTGAAGTGCATGCCGCGCTCGGCGAACTGCCGGGTGATCGCGCGGTTGCGGGCGGTGCCCTTGAACATCAGGTGCTCGAGCAGGTGGGCCATGCCGGTCTCGCCGTAGTTCTCGTGGCGCGAGCCGACCAGATACGTGACGTTGACGGTGATGGTCGGCTTCGACGCGTCGGGGAACAGCAGCACCTTCAAGCCGTTGGGCAGCCGGTATTCGGTAATGCCCTCGACGTGCGGGCCCTGGACGACGCCTTTGGGCAGGGTCAGCGCGCCAGCGGCGCAGGAAAAAAGAGCGGCGAAGAGCGCGATGGCGCCGGTGAAAAGACGCGCCCGGGCGCGCCGTTTGAAGCTGTTCTGGTTCATGCGGTCTCGCGCAAAGAGGTAAAGGTGGAGGTCAAGGTACATGAAAACGCGGCGTATCCGCCGGACCAGGCCGGCGGCCGCGCGTGGCGGTAAGGCGAGAATAGTAGCAGAGCAGTAGCGCCGCCGCCGTCAGTGGCGCGCCCGCTTCTCGTGCGATTGCTGGTGCGGGCCGATGCGCGCCAGTTCGCCCATTTCCTCGGCGAGAAATTCGAGCAGGTCGTCGACGCTGACGATGCCGGTCAGCCCGCCCGCCGCATTCACCACCGGCACGCGCCGGATCGCGCGCAGGCGCATGCGTTCAATGGTTTCGTAGACGTCGTCGGCTTCGCTGCAGGTGAGCAGGTCGTCACTCATGACGTCGCCCACCAGCAGGCTGGCCGGATCGAGCCCGAGGGCGATGACCGAGACGACGATGTCGCGGTCGGTCAGAATGCCGACCGGCACCCGTTCGCCGTCGGGCTGGTCGATGACGACCAGGTCGCCGACATGGTTCCTGCGCATCAGCAAGGCGGCGCCCTGGATGGTTTCATCGCGCTCGCAAAAAATGGTTTCGATGGTGCAGATTTGCCCGACATGCATAACGTTCTCCCGGCGGCGCCAGCCGCTTTGCGATGCGCCCCGACAAGGGTCGCATTCAAAGGATAACGCTAACGCGCCAGTTCTGCCGCCGGCTTGATCTTGCGCAAAGCGGCAGACGCGCCCGACTGGGCTTAAGATGGACTTAGCGTGCGGGATCGAGATCGGGCAGGATGCAAGCCTGGATCACCTGCAAGTCATTGCTCTTGGCGAAGTCGACGACGAAATGGTAGGCCAGCGGCTCGATGTTTCTCAGTGCACTGTCGACCACGACGGCCCTGGTGCCGTTCAGCATCGTCGGACGGACATACGGCGAGTAGCCCAAATGCGCGTTGCGCCCTCCGGTGCCTTCCGGCCGGAAGCACGACATCACGCCGCACAGGCGGTCGGCCCAGTCGCTGGGACGGAACTGCCTGCCGTCGCTGGTGACGCCAAGAATGAAGAACTCGTCGGCAAATTCTTTCCTGATTTTCGGTGACTCGACCATTGGGCGGCTTGCTCGAACAAGAATGCTGCGTGGATGGGCCCGAGAAGGACTCCAGGCTCTGACGCAGTATTATATCTTATAGAAGACCTGAAAACCCATTCGTGGAGCGCCGCATGCCAGCGCCGCGCTCCTTGCCTGGCGCGCGCCATGCAAGGAGCGGTATAGCCATCCAGGTGATTCAGGTTAGCCCAGCCAGACCGCGCCGGACAACAGCAACAGTAGCATCATCCACAGCAACAAAGCGCGCCACACCAGGCCGACGGTACTTTGCAGCGCCCGCAGGTTCGGCTCTTCGCCAGGCAACACTTCGGCTTCGGCGTCGAGCGCATCGACGCCAGCTGCGTCCGCCGGCAACACCAGGCCGGAGGCATTTTCGTGCGGCGTGCCCAGGCGCACGCCCATGGCGCCGCCGCCGGCGGTCAGGATGATGCCCTTGGCGGGGTCGGCCCAGCGGTGGGCGAAGTTGCGCCAGGCGTAGATGGCATCCTCGAAATTGCCGACCACGGCGAACGCGACGGCGGTGAGGCGCACCGGCAGCCAGTCGATCCAGTAGAACGCCTTGGCGGCGAACTGGCCGAAGGCTTCGCCGCGCATGTGGTCCGGCTCGTTCCAGGCGCGCGCCAGGTATTCGGCAACGCGGTACATCACCGCGCAGGCAGGCCCGAGCGGCATGAGGAACCAGAAAAACACGCCGAACACGTTGCGGTGGGTGGTGACGAGCGATTTTTCGACCGCCAGCCGGGCGATCTCGGTCGCTTCCATGCCGACCGTGTCGATCCTGGCCCATTCGGCCAGCAAGGCGCGCGCGGCCGGCTCGTCGCCGGCCCCCAGTGCCATCTGGATCGATGTGAAATAATGGCTGTAGTGGCGAAAGCCCAGCGTCAGGTAGACGATCAGCACGTTCCAGGCAAAGGCGGCGAACACCAGGCCGAAGTGCTGCAGTAACCAGTAGACCAGCGCGGTCGGCACCATCAGCGCCGCCATCATCAGGATCCAGCCGAAGCGGCCATGGCTGGCATCGCCGGCGTTGAACCAGGTTTCCATGCGCATCGCGAAACTTTTGATCTCGGCATAAATCATGTTGTCCGCGCGCAAAGGCTTAAGTTGCTCGATTAGCAACGCGCACAGAATGGAGAGAAAAGTCATCGAAGTCCTTTTTGAAGTAAAGCAATACTGCTCAGCTCCGCTACGATAGCGCAGAGCAGTTGCGGAATCAAACATATTGCAGTTTTCGCCCGCTTGAGCTCGCCCGCCTGCGCTTCAATTTCAGGCGCGCAGGAAATGGAACAGGTTGCGCAGCATGCCGGCGGTGGCGCCCCAGATGAAGTAGCGCTGGTAGGGCATGGCGTAAAAGCTGCGCCGCCCGCCGGCCGGCAAGTCGATCGACAGCCGCTGGTGGTGGGCGCCGTTCATCAGGTGGGCCAGCGGCACTTCGAAAATTTCGGCCACTTCACCGGCGTCGGCCCTCAGCTCGAACGGCGGCGTCAGCAGCGCGACCACCGGCGTGATGTGGTAGCCGGTGCCGGTCAGGTAGTCGGGCAACTGGCCGATGATCTCGACGTGGCGCCGCTCGAGGCCGATTTCTTCGTGCGCCTCGCGCAGCGCGGTGTCGACCGGCGACACATCGACCTTTTCGGCGCGCCCGCCGGGGAAGCTGATCTGGCCGGCATGGGTGGCGAGGTGTTCGGTGCGGCGGGTCAACAGCATGGTCAGGCCATCGGCGCGCGCCACCAGCGGAATCAGCACCGAGGCGGCGATCATCACCGGGCGCCGGCCGATCGACTCGTCGAGCACTTCGGGCTGCCAGGACGGCGGCGCGGCGAAATGCCGGCGCAGCCAGTCGACGCTGAGCCGGGCCGCCTCGAGCGGCGCTTCGCCGCCGACCGACTCTATCGGCAGCAGTTCGGGATCGAATGAAAGTTTGGGCAAACGCGTTTCCTCCAACCAACTACCCTGAAAAACAAAAAAGGCACCCGGAGGATGCCTTTTTCCAGGCATCCGCCAGGGATGCCTTCGTTCGCAACGCAGACGCTGTGATTACTTGGCAGCGGCCGGAGTTGCAACGCGACGTTGTGGCAGCTTCTCTTTGATACGCGCCGATTTACCCGAACGCTCACGCAGATAGTACAGCTTGGCGCGGCGGACGTCACCACGACGCTTGACTTCGATCGATGCGATCAGCGGGGAATACAGCTGGAACGTACGCTCGACGCCTTCGCCGGACGAGATCTTGCGAACGATGAAGTTCGAGTTCAGGCCACGGTTGCGACGCGAAATCACGACGCCTTCGTACGCCTGGGCACGCTTGCGGGTGCCTTCGACGACGTTGACATTGACAATGACGGTGTCGCCTGGTGCGAAGTCAGGAATAGTCTTGCCCAGACGGGCAATTTCTTCTTGCTCAAGAATTTGAATCAGGTTCATTTTTATGACTCCATTGACCATCGTGCTGGCGCTGCATTCGCCCAGCAGAGGATGGGGTTGAAACAGACGGGCAACATGCCCGCCAAGTACAAACTACTGACTGCAACGGGTATGCAAACCCGCCAAAAACTGTTCATCGAGCTTCGTCAGGACGCCGGCTTCGCGCGCTGCCACCAGCAGATCGGGCCGCTTGCGCGCCGTCGCTTCGAGCATGCGCTGGCGCCGCCACTTGACGATCTCGGCGTGATTGCCGCCCATCAGCACGGCCGGCACGCTGACGCCTTCGTATTGCTCCGGCCGGGTGTAATGGGGCGAATCGAGCAGGCCGTTGACGAAGCTGTCTTCCAGCACCGACGCTTCATCACCCAGCACGCCCGGCAATTGCCGCACCACCGCGTCCATCAGTGCCATCGCCGGCAACTCGCCGCCGGACAGCACGAAGTCGCCAAGACTGATTTCCTCGTCGACGACCCGGTCGATCAGGCGCTGATCAATCGCTTCGTAGCGTCCGCACAGCACAACCAGGCCCGGCTCGTCCTTCAGTTGCATCACCCGCTCGTGGCTCAGCGCCCGGCCCTGCGGCGACATGAACACCACCCGCGGCGCGGCAAGCCCGAGGGCAACCTGGCGCTGCCTGGCGGCGCCGATCGCCGCCTCCAGCGGCTTGGCCAGCATCACCATGCCGGGACCGCCGCCGTAAGGGCGGTCGTCCACGGTGCGGTGCCTGTCGCTGGTGAAATCGCGCGGATTCCACAGCGACAAGCCCCAGCGCCCCTGCTCGAAGCCGCGGCGGGTAACGCCCGACTGCGTCAACGCGGCAAACATTTCGGGAAACAAGGTCACGACGTCAAATTGCATCGCGCTTTTTCCCATGATCTCGCCGCATGGCTGAAGGCTTAATAATCCAGGCCCCAGTCCACGGTAATCGTCTTGCTCGCCAGGTCGACCGTCTTGACGAACTGGTCGACGTAGGGAATCAGCCGTTCCTCCGCCTTGACGTCGGCAGCTTGCACGGCATCGGCCGCCGGCTTGATGCGCAAAATCGATTGCACGCCGTTGTCCATCATGTCGGTGACTTGCCCCAAGGCTTCACCTTGCAGATTGACGACGTCGAGCCCGATCAGGTCGGACCAGTAAAACTCGTCGGCGGCCAGTTCCGGGAACTGGCTGCGCGGGATCGACACTGCGGCGCCTTTCAGCGCCTCCGAGGCGTCCCGCCCCACCACGCCGACCAGCTGCGCGACGACATCGCCGCCGTGCAGTTTGGTCGTGCGCACCGTCACCGCACGCAGATTCGGCTTGTCGAGCCACCAGGTTTTCACGTTCTGCAGCGCATCGGCGTCGCTTGAAAACGGCGTCACCCGGATCGAACCGGTGACGCCATAAGCGCCGGACACATACCCCACTTGCGTCAGGTCGTCGGGGATTTGCACCCCGGATGCTGCGGTATCGGTCAAACCAGGAACCAGCGTATTACGCTGCGACTGCCGGCTGCGAAGCGACCAGGCGTGCAACGGTTGGCGACAATTGTGCGCCAACGCCTTGCCAGTAGGCCAGGCGATCGGCGGTAATGCGCAGGCCGACTTCGCCGCCTGCAGCCATCGGGTTGTAGAAACCGATGCGCTCGATGAAACGGCCGTCGCGGCGATTGCGCGAGTCCGTTGCAACGATGTTGAAGAACGGGCGCTTCTTGGCGCCTCCACGAGCTAAACGAATAACGACCATAATTTAAATCCAAAAAGTTATGCTGGGCGGAAAAAGCCGACAATTATAGCGCGCAATGCCGCGCAGCAGCAAGAGGCAATGACAACAGGGCGCGCAGTTCGGATCGAAGTCGAACATTATCGCCGATTTTGCACCTCGGCGGCAAAGCGAATTGAAGGGAAAACCAGTGCTTTGCAGCCGCTTTTGACCGATACTCCTGATTTCACGATCATTGATTGCCCAACTTTATGTCTTTCGCCCCCACGCCCCACAAGAACAAGACCGTCGCCGCCTTCCTCGCCCTGGTGATTGGCTGGGCCGGCGTGCACCGCGTGCTGCTGCGCGGCAGCCGCGACAAATGGGCCCTGCTGCACCTGGCCTGCGTGCCGGCGGCGGCGCTGGTGCTGTTCCTGGCGCCGCACGCCAACCTCTTTTACCAGTTGCTGCCGGTGATCGTGTCGTACCTTGCCGGCCTGCTCGAAGGCCTGGTGATCGGTCTGATGCCGGACGAGCAATTCGACGGCCGCTACAACGCCGGCTCGGGTCGCCAATCGGCGTCGAACTGGCCGCTGGCGCTGATCCTCGTGGGCATGATGCTGGTGGGCACAATCGCGCTGATCGCCACCATCTCGCGCCTGTCCGACCTGCTCTACACCGGCGGCGCCTACGGCTGAGAAGGCGCAAGCGCGCGCCGCCATCCCGGCCGGGATTACCTGACTGCGCGCAGTTTCAAGTCGTCGCGCCCCGGCCGTGGCGCGCTGGTCAGACCGGCGCGCAGGCTTGACGGCTGGGCCATCTGGGCGCCGGCGCCCAGCACCAGGTTGGCTTCCCAGCTCGCGCCCACCTTCATCGACATCGGCGCCGGCAGACTGTCGACGGCGGCCGGGTCGATCCATGGCGCGATGCGCGCCAGCACCAGCTTGATGCGCGGCTTGATCGCCGCTTCGGCGATGCGTCCGCGCTGGCCCCAGCCGACGATCGCCTGGGCCGACGTCATGCCGTCGGCGAACACGTTGGTGAACGCGATGTCGTACTGCACGCCGTGCCGATAGCCCATCATGAACTCTTCGAACAGCATCGCCAGGTCCTCGCGCGAATTGCTGTCCTCGTGGATCGAGTAGGCGTAATCGTCCGAAGCGACGTCGGCGCTGAAGAAGCTGCCGACATCCACGGCGGTGTAGGCTTTTTGCGCCTCGGTGGCTTTGACCGATCCCTGGAACAGTACCTGGCCGAGGCCCTTCATTTCGGCCGACTGCAGCGGATACTGCACCGCCAGCGCGTCCGACGCCAGCGTTTTTGCACCGATGCGGCCGGCGACGTTGTCGTAAATCGACTGCGCCGGGTTGAGCATGCGCTGGGTGGGCGGGAAAAAGTCGCTGGCATGGGCCAGCTCGTGGTACAGCAGGCGGCCGATTTCCAGCACCAGCTCTTCGGTGCTGCGGCTCAGACGCATGGTCGACGGGAAGCTGCGGCGCGCGTAGTCGTTGTTTTTCACCAGGCGGCCGAAGGCGCTGTAATTGAGACCGCCGGCGAACGCCAGCCGGTAGTCCGGCACTTCGGTGACGACGTCGCGCTGCTCGGGCGTGCGCCAGAGGTTGTTGGCGTCGAGGTAGATGGCGCCGGTGCCGGCGGTGTAGTAGCTCGGCCGCACGTGTGCGCCGAGCACGATGGTCGTCACGCCGGCGAGCAGGCGGCGGAAGTCGCCCTGCGCATCCTGGGTCAGCAAAAACTGCTCGAAATTGGCCCCCAGGAAATCATGCGACACCAGTACCCGCCCCATGATCTGGGCCACGCTCGGGATTGCGCCCGGGCCGGCTTCGGCTTGCAGCAGCGGCAAGGTGGCCGCGCTGCAAAAATTGTTGTTCAGCGCGTCCTGATAATACAGGTCGATGGCGTAGGCACAGCGCGCCAGCACGCCGGTGTAGACGCCGGCCGAGCGGTAGGGATGGACCCGCTCGGTCGAATCGAACAGGTAGTAGTTCGGCTTTGCCGGCTGGGTTTCGACGCCGACCATCACCTCGTCCTGATCCTGGCGGCCGCTGCTGGTCGTCATCACGGCGCGGAACTTGAGCACCGTGTCGAGCGCTGTTTTCGGCGCCTTGAACATCAACAGCTTGTTGTTGCGCGTATCCATCGTGACGGCCGGGCCGGACACCTGGATCCAGACGATGTCACGCACCGTCTCGCCAGCGACCAGGGTCGGCCAGGCGCGCACCGACGTGTTCGTTTCCGGACGCACCGAATGGTCGCCGCGCAGCGTGACATAACTGCCGGCGGGCGCTGCCGACACCACGATGTCGGCCGTGGCGCTGGCTGCGCTGCCGTCGGCGAGGTGGACGTCGGCGCGCAGCCGCACCGTGCCGGGCGCGCCGGGCTCGAGCGAGACGGTCGGGCTGCGCGCGGCAAGCAGGGTGACGGCCGGACCGGACACCTGGGTCCAGCTGACGTCGGCCAGCGCGCCGCTGCACGCGAGCGCCGTGGCGCCGGCGCTCTTGCCGGCCTCGATGCCGGCGTCGGCGTCGATCCGCACGCTGCACGGGACGGGGGCGGGGGCGGGGGCCGGCACTGGTGCCGGATCGGCGTCGCCTGAGCCGCCGCCACCGCAGGAAGCGAGCAGCGTGGTGAGCAGAAGAATGCCCGGCAGGCGCAGTGTCGAGTGTGCGAAATTCAAGATAGTGTCCAAGATAAGTGGCGCATGCGGCGTATGTCGGGCATGCGGCATATGCGGGGTATGCGGCGTATGCGGCGTATGCGGCATCCGGGCAGTTCGCATGACGGTTCGCCTACGATACAGCAAATGTGGCTGCCAAAATTGGCCGGAAGGAGCAGGATCGGAGAAAAATTTTGGCAACGCTTGCCGTTGCCGAAGCCGTTCCGCGCGCGTATCAAAACAAAAAAAGGATCGGCAGCGGCCAAAAAAAAAGCAGCCACGCGGCTGCTTTTTGCTGATGTGCGCTTCATTTTACCGCCTGCGCAATCGATCAGAACTGCTCTTCCGCCAGCGCCATCACGCCGGCGCTGCCGTCGACGATCGCGCTGCGCAGGCCGGGTGCCTGCGACAGGATGTGATCGGCGAAAAAGCGCGCGGTGGCGATCTTGGCCTGATAAAAGGCCGCATCGCCCTCGCCCGCATCGAGCTTGCGCTGCGCGACCAGGGCGGCGCGCGCCATCTGCCAGCCGCCCAGCACGATGCCGGCCAGCCGCAGGTACGCCACGCTGCCGGCGAACACGCCCACGATGTCCGACTTCATGTTCGTCACCATGTAGTCGACAACCGCCTCAAGCGCGGCGCTGCCGTCGGCCAGGCGGCGCGCAATTGCCGCAAAATCGCCGCCGTTGTCGTGCGCCAGCTGCAGGTCGGCCAGCTGCGCTTGGGTGGCGCGCACCTGGTCGATGATGGATCGGGCCACTGCGCCGCCGTCGCGCACCGTCTTGCGTCCCACCAGGTCGTTGGCCTGGATCGCCGTGGTGCCCTCGTAAATGGTGAGGATCTTGGCGTCGCGGTAGTGCTGGGCGGCGCCGGTTTCCTCGATGAAACCCATGCCGCCGTGGACCTGCACGCCATCGCGCGTGACGTCCTGCGCCATCTCGGTCGACCAGCCCTTGATGACCGGCACCAGGTATTCGTACAGCGCCAGATTGGCCGCCCGCACGTCGGCGTCCGGGTGGTGGTGCGCCAGGTCGCTGATGCCGGCGCCGACATACGCCAGCGCGCGCGCCGCCTCGACGTGGGCGCGCATCGACATCAGCATGCGGCGCACGTCGGGATGGTGGATGATCGACACCGGGCCGGGGGAGCCGGCGACGTCGCGCGACTGCACGCGGACGCGGGCAAAGCCGACCGCCTGCTGGTAGGCGCGCTCGGCCAGGCCAATACCCTGCAGGCCGACGCCGAAGCGGGCGGCGTTCATCATGATGAACATGTATTCGAGGCCGCGGTTTTCTTCGCCCACCAGGGTGCCGAGCGCGCCGCCATGGTCGCCGAACTGCAGCACCGCGGTGGGGCTGGCCTTGATGCCCAGCTTGTGCTCGATCGACACGCAATGGACGTCGTTGCGCGCACCCAGCGAGCCGTCTGCATTGACCAGGAACTTGGGCACGATGAACAGCGAGATCCCCTTCACCCCCGGCGGCGCGTCGGGCGTGCGCGCCAGCACCAGGTGAACGATGTTCTCGGCCATGTCGTGCTCGCCGTAGGTGATGTAGATCTTGGTGCCGGAGACCTTATAGGTGCCGTCGCCCTGCGGCACCGCGCGCGTGCGCACGGCGGCAAGGTCGGAGCCGGCCTGAGGTTCGGTGAGGTTCATGGTGCCGGTCCACTTGCCGGAAATCAGAGGCTCCAGGTAGGTCGCCTTCTGCGCGTCGCTGCCGGCCGTCAGCAGCGCCTCGATGGCGCCGTCGGTCAGCAGCGCCACCAGCGCGAACGAGATCGAGGCGGCGTTGAGCATTTCGATGCAGGGTGTCGCCACCAGCTTGGGCAAGCCCTGGCCGCCAAAGTCAGGCGGATGCTGCACGCCCTGCCAGCCGGCTTCGCCGAAACCCTTGAACGCTTCGCGAAAGCCCTTGGCAGTGGTCACCTTTCCGTCGTGCCAGAAGCTCGGCTCCTTGTCGCTGGCGTGGTTCAGCGGCGCGATGACGCTGCCGCAAAATTTCGCGTTCTCTTCCAACACCGCTTCCACCGTGTCGGCGGTGGCGTCCTCGCAACCGGGCAACTGGTTGATGGCGGACAGTCCGGCCAGTTCGTGGATCACGAACAGCATGTCTTTCAACGGCGCTTTGTAGCTCACCTTGGCCTCCCTCGTTTTCGTTGGCTCAAAACGTCGTTCCCGCATTCGCGAGGACGACGGCGTCACTGTCAGTGGTTTAACCCAGCTGTTTCACCAACTCCGGCACCACGTCGAACAAATCGCCGACGATGCCGTAATCGGCCACCGCGAAAATCGGCGCTTCCGGATCCTTGTTGATGGCGACAATCGTCTTCGAGTCCTTCATGCCGGCCAGGTGCTGGATCGCGCCGGAGATGCCGACGGCGATGTACAGCGCCGGCGCGACGATCTTGCCGGTCTGGCCGACCTGCCAGTCGTTCGGCACGTAGCCGGCGTCGACCGCGGCGCGCGAGGCGCCCATGGCGGCGCCAAGCTTGTCGGCCAGCGGCTCGAGCAGCTTGAAGTTGTCGCCCGAGCCCATGCCGCGCCCGCCCGACACGATGATCTTCGCCGCCGTCAGTTCAGGGCGGTCCGACTTGGCCAGCTCGCGGCCGACAAAGCGTGACTTGCCCGAATCAACGACAACGGCGAGGTTTTCAATCGCGGCCGCACCGCCGCTGGCAGGGGCGGCGTCAAAGCCGGTGCCGCGCACGGTGATGACCTTGACCTTGTCGCCCGACTGCACGGTCGCGATGGCGTTGCCGGCGTAGATCGGACGCTCGAAGGTGTCGGGCGAATCGACCTTGGTGATTTCGGAGATCTGCGCGACGTCGAGCTGGGCGGCCACGCGCGGCAGGATGTTCTTGCCATAGGCGGTGGCCGGCGCCAGGATGTGGGAGTAGCTGCCGGCCGACGCCAGTGCCAGCACCTGGGCGGCGACGTTTTCGGCCAGGCCGTCGGCGAAGTGCGGCGCGTCGGCGACCAGCACTTTCGTGATGCCGGCAATGGCAGCGGCCTGAGCGGTGGCGCCAGCGCAGTTGCTGCCGGCGACCAGCAGGTGCACTTCGCCGCCGCACTGGAGGGCCGCGGTGACGGTGTGGTGGGTGCTTCCCTTCAGGGATGCGTTGTCGTGTTCGGCAATGACTAAGGCGACCATGATGTTTCCTATTCTTGTTGAGGCAGACTGGCGCGCGGACAGCGCGCCGGCGATCAGATGACTTTGGCTTCAGTGCGCAGCTTGGCCACCAGGGTTGCCGCATCGGGCACCTTGATGCCGGCCGAGCGCTTGGCCGGCTCGACGACCTTGAGCGTTTTGAGGCGCGGCGTCACGTCCACGCCGAGAGCTTCCGGCGTCACGACCTCGAGCTGCTTTTTCTTCGCCTTCATGATGTTCGGCAGCGTCACGTAGCGCGGCTCGTTCAGACGCAGGTCGGTGGTGACGATCGCCGGCAGCGTGAGCGCGAGCGTTTCGAGGCCGCCGTCGACTTCGCGGGTGACCGTGATGGTGTCCCCTTCGAGCACCACTTTGGAGGCGAACGTCGCTTGCGGCCAGCCCAGCAAACTTGCCAGCATCTGGCCGGTCTGGTTGGCGTCGCCGTCGATCGCCTGCTTGCCGAGAATGATCAGCTGCGGCTGTTCCTTGTCGGCCACTGCGCGGAGCAGTTTGGCCACGGCCAGCGGCTCGAGGTCGACGGTCGTTTCAACCAAAATCGCGCGGTCGGCGCCGATCGCCATGCCGGTGCGCAGCGTTTCCTGACATTGCGCCACGCCGCACGATACGGCGATTACTTCCGTAACCTTGCCGGCTTCCTTCAGGCGCATCGCTTCTTCCAGCGCGATCTCGTCGAACGGATTCATCGACATCTTGACATTGGCGGTTTCGACGCCAGTGGCGTCGGACTTGACGCGCACCTTGACGTTGTAGTCGATGACGCGTTTGACGGGGACCAGGACTTTCATGGGGGGCCTTTGGAAAATAAAATTTGACGACTGACTTGGAGATTGACTAATTGACTTGATTATATGAGAAAAACAGCATCAGGTCGAAATTAAAGCACGATCGTGCGATTTTTTGCCAGAGTGACGCGGCCAACCGTTGGCTTGCGCGTGTGCGAAAGCCCGATTGACGGACAACCGGGTGAGCGTGTCGGAGGCAGCAATCGACTCGGGGGCAGCGCACAAACCGGGTTTGCGCGTTGGCGCCGCCAGCAGTAAACCTGTTTATTTGCGGCGCATCAGAAACGTGAATTCGAGGCCGTTTTGCGTATGCGACAACAAGGCGTTGCCGGTCTGCTTGGCGAACGCCTGGAAATCGCGCACCGAACCGGAATCGGTGGCGACGATGCGCAGCACTTCGCCCGTCTCCATCTCGGCCAGCGCCTTTTTTGCCTTCAGGATCGGCAGCGGGCAGTTGAGGCCGCGCGCATCGAGTTCTCTCTGGTATTCCATCATGTCGCTAACGAAGGCGATGTCGCTCATCGCATGGTGTAGTTGGGTAGTGGTGGCGGTGTTCATACTTCTCATACTACTCTAATTGGCGAATTATGACGCACCGCACCAAAATAAACTCAAACCGTTGCAAAGCCACAACAAAAGTATTTTTATACCAACATTAAACAAAGAGCCACATCATCCGACGCGCTGCCCCACCCACGCCACGACACCGGCCAGCGCTACCGCCAGGCCGCCCGGATCGGTGCCGCCGGCCTGCGCCATGTCGGGACGTCCGCCGCCCTTGCCGCCGACCTGCTGGGCCACGAAATTGACCAGCTCGCCGGCCTTGACCCTGGCGGTGGCGTCCGCGGTGACGCCGGCAATCAGGCTGACCTTGCCGTCGCTGACGCTGGCCAGCACGATGGCGGCGGTCTTCAGCTTGTCCTTGAGCTTGTCCATCGTTTCGCGCAGGCGCGCCACGTCGGCCCCTTCGAGGGTTGCCGCCAGCACCATGATGCCGTTGACGTCGACTGCCCGGGTCACCAGCTCGTCGCCTTGGCCGGAGGCCAGCTTCGACTTCAGCGTCGCCAGTTCCTTCTCCAGCGACTTGACCTGGTCCTGCACCTGGGCGATGCGGGTGGTCAGCTCTTCCGGATTGGTCTTGAGCGCCCCGGCCGCCTCCTGCAGCCGGCGGTTAAGCGACTGCACCATCGCCAGTGCGCCTTCGCCCGTCACCGCTTCCAGGCGGCGGATGCCGGCCGCCACGCCGGCTTCGCTGATGATCTTGAACAGGCCAATGTCGCCGGTGCGCTCGACGTGCACGCCGCCGCACAGCTCTTTCGACGAGCCGATGTCGAGCACCCGCACTTCATCGCCGTATTTTTCGCCGAACAGCGCCATCGCGCCATGCTTGACGGCGTCGTCGAACGACATGTGCCGGGCCACGGTTGCGTGGTTTTGCAGTATCTCGCGGTTGACGATGACTTCGACCTTGACGATCTGCTCGGCCGTCAGCGGCGCGTGGTGGCTGAAGTCGAAACGGGTCTTGTCGGGATCGACCAGCGAGCCTTTTTGCGCGACATGGCTGCCCAATACTTCGCGCAGCGCCTTGTGCATCAGGTGGGTGGCCGAGTGGTTGCGGATGGTGCGCCCGCGCTTGTCGTCGTCGACCATGGCGTCGACCATGTCGCCCACTTTCAGCACGCCGGCGACCAGTTCGCCGTGGTGGCCGAACACGTCGGCCTGAATTTTCAGGGTGTCGTCGACTTCGAAGGCACCGTCGCCGCCCTGAATCACCCCCTGGTCGCCGACCTGGCCGCCCGATTCGGCATAGAACGGCGTGGTGTCGAGCACCACGATGCCGGCCTGGCCGGCGTTCAGTTGCTCGACCTTCGCGCCGTCAAAGTACAAGGCGATGATGGTGGCGTTGTGCACCAGCGCGTCGTAGCCGATGAAGTTCGTCTTGGCGCCCGAATAGTCGACGCCGGCGGCCATCTTGAACTTGCCGGCCGCGCGCGCCGTCTTCTTCTGCTGCGCCATCGCCGCGGCAAAACCGTCAACATCGAGCGTCACGCCGCGTTCGCGGCAGATGTCGGCAGTCAAATCGAGCGGGAAACCGTAGGTGTCGTACAGCGTGAAGGCGGTGCCGCCATTCAAATTCTTGCTGTCTTTTGCCAGTTGCGCCTCGAGGATCTTCATGCCGTTTTCCAGCGTCTCGCCGAAGCGCTCTTCTTCCTGCCTGAGCGTTTGCGCAACCCGCTCTTTGGCGTCCACCAGTTCCGGGTAGGCAGCGCCCATCTCGATCGCCAGGTCCTCGACCAGCTTGAAGAAGAACGGCCGGCCCTGGCCCAGCTTGTGGCCGTGGCGCAGCGCGCGGCGGATGATGCGGCGCAGGACGTAGCCGTGGCCTTCGGGGCCGGGGATGATGCCGTCGACGATCAGAAACGACGCGGCGCGGATATGGTCGGCGATCACGCGCAGCGACTTGTTTTCCAGGTCGAGGGTGCGCGTTTCGCGCGCGGCGGCGCGGATCAGATTCTGGAACAGGTCGATTTCGTAATTGCTGTGCACATGCTGGAGCACGGCGGCCAGGCGCTCCATGCCCATGCCGGTGTCAACGCACGGCTTGGGCAGCGGGTTCATGTTGCCGGCGTCGTCGCGGTTGAACTGCATGAACACCAGGTTCCAGATTTCGATGAAGCGGTCGCCGTCTTCGTCGGGCGAACCGGGCGGGCCGCCCGGGATATCCGCGCCGTGATCGTAGAAAATCTCGGTGCACGGGCCGCACGGCCCGGTGTCGGCCATCTGCCAGAAGTTATCCGACGCAAAGCGCGCGCCCTTGTTGTCGCCGATGCGGATGATGCGCTCCGGCGGCACGCCAATCTCGTTGGCCCAGATGTCGTACGCTTCGTCGTCCTCGAAATACACGGTGATGGTGAGCTTGTCGGCCGGCAGGCCGTAGACTTTTGTCAGCAGCTCCCACGCGTAATGGATGGCGTCGCGCTTGAAATAGTCGCCGAAGCTGAAATTGCCCAGCATTTCGAAAAACGTGTGGTGGCGCGCCGTGTAGCCGACGTTTTCCAGGTCGTTGTGCTTGCCGCCGGCGCGCACGCAGCGCTGCACCGAGGTGGCGCGCGTGTACGGCCGGCTGTCGGTGCCGATGAACACGTCCTTGAACTGCACCATGCCGCTATTGGTGAGCAACATGGTCGGATCGTTGCCCGGCACAAGCGGACTGGACCGGACAATCGAGTGCCCCTTCGATTCGAAGAACTTGAGGAATTTGTCGCGGATTTCAGATGATTTCATGTCGTATGGGCGTAGGAAGGCGGCATGCCAGGGAAAGAAGATTATAACGTAGCTTGTCTGCCCGCCATCCTGGGACACGCTACTTGGCTAGCCGGCAAAATCCGGCCCGATCAGGTCGATGCGGTCGGTGCAAAAGCCGTCGACGCCCCAGGCCAGCAATTCGCGGGCCCGGAGCGGCTGGTTGACGGTGTAGCAAAACAGGCCGAAGCCGGCTTGCTTCACCGCGCGCGCCAGGTGTGCCGTCAGGTGCTTGTGGTTGGCGTGGATCGCCACCGCGCCGACGTTGCGCGCGCGCGGCGCCCAGTTGCGCGGGATGGCGTCGAACAGCAAGGCGCGCGCGACGTCGGGCGCCGCCAGCCGGGCCGCCGCCAGCGCCGCTTCGCTGAACGACGACAGCAGCGGCACCGGCGCCACGTCGCCAGCGGCAATCTCAGCGGCGAACAGCGCGCGCGCGGCCGCCGCCACCACTTTTCCGGTCTGTTCCTCGAACCCGTGCGCCGGCTTGATTTCGATGTTCATCCAGATGCGGCTGATTTTGCAGAACGCAGCGAAATCGGCAAACAGGGGCACCGGTTCGCCCTCGAACTGCTTGCCGAACCAGCTGCCGGCGTCCATCTGCGCCAGTTCGGCGGCGTCGTAGTCGAACACGTGACCGCAACCGGCGACGGCGCGGCCGAGGAACGGGTCGTGCATCACCACCGGCACGCCGTCGCGCGCCAGCATGACGTCGAATTCGACGGCGCGAAACCCGTGCGCCAGGCCGCATTTGAGGGCCGCGAACGTGTTTTCGGGAGCGAGCTTGCCGCCGCCGCGGTGCGCCAGCACTTTTTGATAGGGCCACATGGTGATGACGATAGCACGGCTGACGAACCGACCCGCGCCGCCTGGTTTTTGACGCTGCTCCGTGCAGTGGCGTACAGATCAGCATTGTCATTAAGACTACGCTCGCCAGCCTGTCATTCCGTCCGCCGCTCGACAACCGACGACTGGTTTTTTCTTTTTACATCATGGAGAGCGCAATGGGTTTCGATTTAGCTGGTCTTTTGCAGCAATACGCGGGCAGCAACCCCGCCAACCACAACAACCCCACCAACCCCACCCAGGCCGAGAACGATTTCGACCAGGTCGCGCAAAATACGCCGCCATCGCTGGCGTCGATCGCCGGCGGCGCGCTCGGCAAGCTGTTCGGCGGCCAGGGCAACGCCAATGCCGCCGTACCGCAACTCACGCCCCAGCAAATGGCGACCATGACGCCGGAACAGGTGCAGGAAATCGCCTCGAACGCCGAGCAGGACAATCCAGGCATCGTCGAGCGCATGGGCGCGTTCTGTGCCGAGCACCCGCAACTGGTCAAGGGACTTGGCGGCAAAGTGCCGGCCGACCTGAAGGACTAAACCTGGTCCGGCCGCGCGGTCGGACCTGATTCATCAGACGAACAGCTTGTCGTACGCCGCCAGCAAGGTCTGGTGCATCGGGCTGCCTTCCATGTCGGCGCCCAGCGTTTCCAGGCCGAAGAAGCGTTCGCTGTGATCCAGCAAGGCGCAAGCCTGGCGCACCGTCTCGGCGCCGTACAGCAGCACCAGCGAGCGGCGGTAATTGTCGACGTCCTCGACATTGAGCATGCTCTCGATGCAGCGGTACACCAGGCGGCGCGCGGGCGCCAGGTCCTTGAAGTGGTGGATCCAGTCGCAGCCTTCGAGGATGGCGTCCTGGTCGCCGACGGCCAGCGCCAGCAGCGTTTTCAGTTCGCCCACGCGCAGCTGTTTCCATGGCGTGCCGAGCGGAATGGCCAGGCCGAGGATTTCCCACAGCGGGCGCTCGTCGTTGACGTTCATCGTCTGCAGCTCTTCGAGCAGATCGGTGCATTCCTGTTCCGACAGGTCGTTCAGGCGCACCAGCTTGGGCCGGATCGCATTGCCGATGCTGTTGTTTTCCCACTCGAGGTCTTCGACCGGGTAAATTTCGGAGAAACCCGGCACCAGGATGCGGCAGCTGTAGGCGCCCTGCTCGCTGAAATCGGCCACATAAATGTCGTTGCCTTCGCCATGGATGCAGTCGACCAGCCACTGGTAGTCTTCCTCGGTGGTGTTGCTGAAGTTCCAGTCGGCGAACGGGAAGTCCGGCGTGTCGCCCATGAAGTTCCAGCTGATCACGCCGCTCGAATCGACGAAGTGGATTTCCAGGTTGGCCACCGCATTGATTTCGCTCATGTCGAAGCCCGGCTCGGGAAAGCCTTCCAGCGAATCGAGCGCGCGGCCCTGCAGCAATTCCGTCATCGCGCGCTCGAGCGCGATTTCAAAGCGCGGGTGGGCGCCGTAGCTGGAGAACACGCCCTGGTCCTTCGGATGGACCAGCGTCACGTTCATCACCGGGTACTTGCCGCCCAGCGAAGCGTCCTTGACCAGGATGCCGAAGCCGGCCTTGCGCAGGCCGGCGATGCCGGCGGCGATGTTGGGAAAGCGGGCAATCACCTCGTCCGGCACTTCCGGCAGGCACAGGCCTTCGCTGATGATGCGGTACTTGATCTGGCGCTCGAAAATTTCAGACAGCGCCTGGGTGCGCGCTTCCATCAGCGTGTTGCCGGCGGCCATGCCGTTGCTGACGTACAGGTTGCCGATGATGTTCACCGGGAAGTAGGTCTCGGCGCCATCGCGCACGCGCTGATACGGCAGCGCGCAGATGCCGCGCGCGACGTTGCCTGAATTGAGGTCGACCAGCACTTCGGCGTCGATCTCGGCATCCGGATTGTAGAACGCGTGCAGCTCGTCGTTGAGAATGCCGGCCGGCCACTTGCCGTCGTCGGCACGCGCAAACCAGCGCTCCTGCGGGTAGTGCACGAACGGCTTGTTGGCGCGGGTTGCGCCCAGGTGGAAGTGGGTCCAGAAATAGTGGGTGCCGAGGCGCTCGAAAAATTCGCCGTAGGCACTGGCGCGGGCGGCCAGTTCGGTGGCGCCCTTGCCGTTCGAAAACAGCATCGGACAATCGTTGTCCTTCATGTGGGTCGACCAGATCGCATCGACTTCGTGCAGCAAGGACGACTCGTTGAGCTTGAAGCCGCGCTCGGCCAGTTTGGCCTGCATGGTGTCGATGGTGGATTCGAGGGCGGCGTCCTTGCCGGGAATAAATGTTTGCATGCGGAGGTCTCGGTAACAAGAGGGCGCCGTAGGCGACCGGATTAAAAAGGAGTGAACAGCGCGTAGCTTGCGAAGCGGCCATGATACAGCATCGAACCAGCACCAACGCCGGCGTCTGCCGTGCTGCCAGGCACCGCTTATCGACGCCGGCTTGAAAGAAATTCGAACTTTGACGCTGTGGCCGGTCTCTAATTTTTTTCCACAACGCGCAGGTGCATCCATGCAGACGTCGAAAAACACCGATTCCATCGCTCCGCCGGCACTCTGGGGTGGCCTCGAGTGCACCGCCAATCGGGTGCGCGACGCGTATTTCCACCAACTCGACCGCAACGGCCACGCCAAGCGCGACGACGACATCGCGCGCTTCGCGTCGCTCGGCATCAGCGCCATCCGCTATCCCGTCCTGTGGGAACGCACCGCCCCCGACGGCCTGGCCAACGCCGACTGGAAGTGGACCGACATGCGCCTGCATGCGCTGCGCGAAGCCGGCATCGCGCCGATCGCCGGCCTGGTGCATCACGGCAGCGGACCGCGCCATACCAGCCTGACCGATCCGGGCTTTGCCACCGGGTTGGCCGAGTACGCCGGCGCGGTGGCCGCCCGCTACCCGTGGCTGACCCACTACACGCCGGTCAACGAGCCGCTCACCACCGCCCGTTTCAGCGGCCTGTACGGCCTGTGGTACCCGCATGGCCGCGACGACCGCACTTTCATCGAAGCACTGCTGAACCAGTGCCGCGCGGTGGTGCTGGCAATGCGCGCGATCCGCGCTGTCAACTGCGACGCCAAACTGGTGCAGACCGACGACCTCGGCAAGACCTACAGCACCGGCGCGATGACCGGCGTCGCGTCGTTCTACAACGAACGCCGCTGGCTGGGCTGGGACTTGCTGTGCGGCATGGTCAGCCCCGACCATGCGTTGTGGGCTTACCTGGTCGGCGCCGGCATCGATCCGGCCGAGCTGCTGTGGTTCCGCGACAACCCGTGCCCGCCGGACGTCATCGGCGTCAATTATTACGTCACCAGCGAGCGCTGGCTCGATCACCGGATCGAGCGCTACCCGGCGCAGTTCGCCGGCGTGGCCAACGGCGTCCCGTTCGCCGACATCGAGACGGCGCGCGCGCTGGCCGCCCCCACCCCCGGCATCGCGCCGCTGCTGGAAGAAATCTGGAACCGCTACCGGCTGCCGCTGGCGGTCACCGAAGCGCACATCGACGCCCGGCGCGAAGACCAGTTGCGCTGGCTGCTCGAAATCTGGCAGGCTGCCCGCCAGGTGCGCGCCAATGGCGTCGACGTCGGCGCGGTGACCGTCTGGGCGCTGCTCGGCTCGTTCGACTGGAACAGCCTGGTGACGCGCTGCGGCAGTCATTACGAGCCCGGCCCGTTCGACGTGCGCTCGCCGCTGCCGCGCCCCACTGCGCTGGCCGGCATGATGCAGGAACTGGCGGCCGGCAAAACGTTGTCACATCCGGTGCTGCACGGCCAGGGTTGGTGGCGCCGGCCCGGGCGCTTCCTGTGCCCGCCGGTTGCCAGCCCCGCCGCGCTGACGTCGATTGTGGTGAGCCGACCAGGCCGCGGACCGGGACGCACGCGTGCCGAACCGATTCTGATCATCGGCGCCAACGGCACTTTGGGGCGCGCGTTTGCCCGCGTGTGCGAACAGCGCAACCTGGCCCACCGCCTGCTCAGCCGCGCCGACATGGACATCGCCGACCCCGTCTCGGTCGAACAGGCGCTGCTGCGCTTCGGTCCGTGGGCGATCGTCAACGCCAGCGGCTACGTGCGGGTCGACGCCGCCGAAAACGACGTCGACCGCTGTTTTCGCGAGAACGCCCACGGCCCGGCGGTGCTGGCCGCCGCCTGCGCGCGCCACCGCGTGCACCTGACGACGTTTTCGAGCGACCTGGTGTTCGACGGCAGCCAGAACAATCCCTACGTCGAAACCGACACGGTGGCGCCGATCAATATCTACGGCAAGAGCAAAGCCGAGGGCGAGCGCACCGTGCTCGACTGCAATCCGGACGCGCTGGTGGTGCGCACCAGTTCGTTCTTCGGCCCCTGGGACCCGTTCAATTTTGTCTTTCAAGCGCTCGGCGCGCTCGAAACCGGGGCGCCGTTCGCCGCCGCCAACGACATCACGGTGTCGCCAACGTACGTGCCCGACCTGGTAGACACCTGCCTCGACCTGATCATCGACCGCGAAAGCGGCGTCTGGCACCTGACCAACGGCCACCCGGTGACGTGGCTGGAGTTTGCCGGCAAGGCGGCGGACCAGGCTGGCATCGATTGCAGCCGCCTCGAGTCCCAGCCTGCAGCCGAATGCCATTACGTCGCGGCGCGGCCGCACTACAGCGCGCTGCACAGCAACCGGGCGCTGCTGCTGCCAACGCTCGACAACGCGCTCGGGCGGTTCCTGGAGGCGCGCGCGGTGCGCCCCGTCGACACCGGTTCGCGCCTGCGCGGCAACGATGGCGCTTAAGTGTCGAGCGTTTAAATGTCGAGTATTTAAGTGTCGAATATTCAAGTGTCGGGTGTTCAAGCGTGCTGAGCCACCGCATCGGATCAAACCGGGCGCAAGCTGGTGACCGATATAAAATGCAGACATCACCATTACCCACAGGCCCTCCGTGCAAGAACAACACGCCTTCCCTTTCCTGCGGGAAATTCTCTTGTTCCTGACGCTGGCGGGCATTCTGATTCCCCTGCTGCAGCGGCTGCGCATCAACCAGGTGCTGGGTTTTCTCGCCGTCGGCGCCCTGCTCGGCCCGTTCGGCCTCGGGCTGATGGCCGACCAGGTGCCGTGGCTGGCCTACCTGACGTTTCCGCGCGTCGAGGGCGTCACCGTGCTGGCCGAACTCGGCGTGCTGTTCCTGATGTTCATGATCGGCCTGGAACTGTCCGCCGCCCGCCTGTGGTCGCTGCGGCGCTGGGTGTTCGGCGCCGGCAGCGCGCAAGTGGCCATCAGCGCCGCCCTGATCGGCGGCGCCGTGCTGCTGCTCGGGCAGCGCGCCGACACCGCCATCATCCTCGGCCTGGTACTGTCGCTGTCCTCCACCGCGGTGGTGATGCAACTGATGACGGAGCAGCACACCAGCGCCAGCCGCCTCGGCCAGGCCACCTTCTCGATCCTGATGCTGCAGGACCTGGCGGTGGTGCCGCTGTTGATCCTGATCGGCGTGATGACCAGAGGAAGCGGCGCTGGCGCCGACATGCCGACGCTGGCGCTGATCGCCCTGGCCAAGGCCGTCGCCGCCATCGCGCTGATCTACCTGGTGGGCGGGCGCGTGATCCGACCGCTGTTCCGCTCCTTTGCGCACCGCCACCAACCCGACGTGTTCATGGCGCTGATCCTGCTGACCACCCTTGGCATCGCCGGCCTCAGCGCGGCCGCCGGCCTGTCGATGGCGCTCGGCGCGCTGATCGCCGGGCTGCTGCTGGCGGAAACCGAGTTCAAGCACGAAGTCGAACTGATGATCGAGCCGTTTCGCGGTTTGCTGATGGGACTGTTCTTCATGACGGTCGGCATGGGGATGGACGCGCGCGCGGTCCTGGACTCGCCCTTGTGGCTGGGCGCCGCAGTGCTCGGCCTGGTCGCCATCAAGGCGGCGGTCGTCGCCCTCCTGATGCGCGTCGGCGGCTTGAACTGGGGCCGCGCGATCGAAGGCGGCCTGCTGCTCGGCCAGGGCGGCGAGTTCGCCTTCATCGTCATCGGCTACGCCATGGCCGGCGGCCTGGTCGACCCGGCGCTGGGCCAGCGCGTCATGCTGGCTGTCGGCTTGAGCCTGTTCATCACGCCCATGCTGGCCAGGCTCGGGCGCGCCATTGGCGACGCATGGGAGCTGCGGCTGCACGCCGGCGCCCTGCTTGCCGACACCGGCGAACTGGATGCGGCGCGCGGGTGCGTCATCATCGCCGGGTTCGGCCGCGTCGGCCAGATGCTCGGCAAACTGCTCACCGAGCAGGGCATATGCTATATCGCGTTCGAAAACGACGCCCGCCTGGCGTCTGAACTGCACCAGCAAGGGCTGCCGGTCTACTTCGGCAACGCCGCGCGCGCCGAGCTGCTGCGCCGCGTCCACGCGCACGAGGCGCCGGCGATCGTGCTGACGATGGACCATCCGCAATCGGCGCTGCAGGCAGTGCGCGGCATCCGCCGCGAATTCCCCGACATCGCGCTGTTCGCCCGCGCCCGCGACGAGCAGCAGGCGCGATTGCTCAAACTGGCCGGCGCCAGCGTGGTGGTGCCCGAAACGCTGGAAGCCAGCCTGCAGCTGTCGGCCTTCGTGCTCGGGTCGCTGGGACTTGACGAGCGCGCGGTGGATGCCATCGTCGACGACGAACGGGGGCTGTTCATCGACGCGCTGGGACGGGTCGGGCCGGTGCGCGGCTAGTTGACGTAGTTGATGATGCTAGCCTGAATGTTTCATAAACCGGCATTCTGGCGAGCCGCCTTGCTTGCCGCAGCCCCGGTCAGTGTGATTTGAGATCGTCAGACGAAGTTCTCCCTACCCACTCGCAGTGGGGGTTTGTAAAAGTGGTA